>RCUH01000733.1_pt1 | contig 29967 bp, 30 predicted proteins | sample 2166191 | NCBI WGS metagenome assembly RCUH01 (sample SAMN09932848, study PRJNA488358) | compost metagenome | feature: garden; material: soil; isolation source: compost soil in an enriched community after 214 h of incubation | place: Germany: Experimental Botanical Garden Goettingen | collected...
TGAACCGTAAAGTTCTTGCAGATTTAGCTATGAACCACCCAGAAGCTTTCAAAGCAATACTTAATAAAGTAAAATAAACGTTTTATAAATCTATTTGTCTTACTTACCATAAAGAAACCATCTCGAAAGAGGTGGTTTTTTTGTTATGTATTATATTTGTTTTATGGATCGGCTAATTACACATATCAGGAAGACTATTAATCTGGATGATTCGGAAGCAGCAATCGTCTCCTCCTATTTCGAATATGAAACGGTAAAAAAGAAAAAACATCTAGTCGAAGAAGGACAAACCGTCCACAAGCAATATTATATCCTGAAAGGTTGCCTGCGCATCTATACTCTTAACACCAAAGGAAATGAACAGACACTACAATTCGGAATCGAAAACTGGTGGATTGCCGATTATCTGGGTTTTCTAGGCCAAACTCCTTCCAACTATTTTATACAGGCTGTAGAAAACTCTGAGGTTATTTCGATAGACAAAAATTCATTAGACGAATTGCTTTCCCAACTTCCTAAGCTCGAAAAGTATTTCAGACTAACATTCCAGAAATCATTAGGCGCCGCACAGATGCGTATCAAATATCTTTTTACTATGACGGCCGAAGAAAGCTACCATCATTTCAACAAGAATTTCCCAGAATTTGTACAGCGCGTGCCACAATATATGCTTGCCACCTACCTTGACTTTACGCCCGAATTTATGAGTAAGATTCGAGCCGGAAAAGCCTGATTTCATTTCTTAAAGTAGTTTAAGTTTTTTACGACTGAGGTTGCAGAACTTTGTCATGAACTTTAAAACACATCAAAATGGAAACCAGAGTAAACATCCTGAAAACAACTCCAGAAGCGTATAAAGCCATGATGGCATTAGAAAAACTCATTGCTTCTACTTCTTTAACTCCAACCCATAAAGAACTTATCAAAATCCGCGCTTCGCAGATCAACGGCTGTGCCTACTGTATCAACATGCACACGAGAGATGCCCGCAAACTAGGCGAAACAGAACAAAGAATCTATCTGTTGAACGCTTGGAGAGAAACAAAACTTTATACCGAAGAAGAACAAGCCATTCTTGCCCTGACAGAAGAAGTTACGTTAATTCAAAATCACGTGTCAAAAGAAACTTACGACAACGCCCGAAGATTGTTTGACGAAGAATACCTCGCGGCCATCATCATGATGATCACGACCATCAATGCCTGGAACCGCATAGCCATTTCTACAGAAATGCCACTAGACTAAAAACAAAAAAGCCTGACGATAATCGTCAGGCTTTTTATTTTGAATACTATATTATAAGAACATACCACCAGAAGCTTCAATTCGTTGTGCCGTTATCCATCCTGCTTTTTCAGAACAAAGAAAAGCAACAATACCGCCGATGTCGGTTGGCTGCCCTACCCTTCCTAAAGATGTTATTGACGACATGTATTCGTTCAAGCCTGGGTGCGATTCAAAGGCCCTTTTTGTAAAATCGGTTTCGATAATTCCAGGCGCTACCATATTGGCGGTAATCTTTCTATTGCCTAATTCTTTCGCAAGGTATTTCGTAAAAACCTCAATAGCTCCTTTCATCGAAGCATACGCTGCATAACCTGGCGTAGCAAATCGTGTCAATCCGGTAGAAACGTTTACAATCCTGCCGTTGTCGGCAATAAAAGGCAATCCTTTTTGCGTAAGGAAATAAACGCCTTTAAAATGCACATTCATCAGGTTGTCAAAATCCTCTTCTGTAGTATCAGCAAACAAAGAGTGGGCATCAATTCCGGCATTATTCACTAGAAAATCAAAAGTAGTACGGTTCCAGTTGGCTACTAATGCTGCGGAAAGTCGATCGTAAAAATCAGCAAACGATTTTGTATTGGCTACATCCAACTGCAGCGAAACCGCTTTAGTTCCGATAGCTTCTATCTCTTTTACGACAGCTTCTGCCTCGTCTTTATTGTTTCTATACACAACCACGATATCATTTCCTGATTTTGCAAGTTCCAAAGCCATGTTTCTTCCCAGTCCTCTATTGGCGCCTGTTATAACTGCTATCTTATTTGTTTTGTCCATTTCTCTAAATTTTAATTGTTTTGATGGTACAAAGTTAGCGCGAAGGCACTTTAAAAATATGGTGACTGCTTCAGATTAAATGGTGACAGTTTCCGTTTTTAAAGAAAACTTTTCTTCCAATACCTGCTCTCGGTATTGTTTAGGGGTAAGTCCGGCAAAGCGTTTAAAGAATTTTGTAAAATTAGAAGGATCAAACGTAAGCAGCGCGGCAATCTGCCCAATCGAAAGTTTGTTTTCTTCAAGCATCGATTTGGCAATAACCATGATCTTTTCTTCAAAGAAAAAGCATGGTGCTTTTCCGGTAACCAGCTTTATGGTATTGCTAAGATGTGTGGGATGGATAAACAATTGTGCGGCAAGATCTCGAATTTCAAACATTTCTGTAGCCCTTCCTTCCAGAATATCCTGCAGATGTTTGTCGATTTCTTTTAAGAAATCGGCAGTAATCTCGTTTTGCCTTGCCAATATTTTTTTCAGAATTACAGCCATCGTGCTTCATTTGTGTATTCAAATTTACGGAATTCCAAACAATCCCATTGAAAAAGAAACCTAAGAAATCGCCAAAATATCTCGATTTAAAAAAACGCAGCATATTTTAAAGTAATTTTATGTCTCGTTCGTCTTCCTTATCATGAAAGCGGAGACCAGCCTAACTATGGAGGAAAAACCTAAAAATACGATTTCTAGCACCGTCAGCAAGTTCGGAAAAGGACTGACTTCTTTCGTTCGCGGAAAGGTGAACAGTTCTGAAGATGCTGAAGACGTATTGCAAGACGTATGGTATCAGCTTAGCAATTTTTCAAACATCGACGATATCGAAAGCATGAGCGGCTGGTTATTTCAGGTTGCCAAAAACAAAATCACAGATTTATACCGAAAGAAGAAGCCCGAAGCGCTAGAGAATTATTCTTATGAAAGCGACGAAGGCGAATTTTCGTTTAAAGAAATCCTGCTTTTAGACGATTCCGAAAATCCAGACTTGGCTCTTTTTAAAGAACTCTTTTGGTCAGAACTGCTCAAAGCGTTAGACGAGCTGCCCGAAAACCAAAAACAAGTTTTTATACTTAATGAAATCGAAGACCTCACGCTGCAGGAAATTGCCGACCAAACCAACGAAAACATCAAGACCATCATCAGCCGAAAAGGCTATGCTGTCAAATACCTAAGAAAGAAACTCAACTATTTATATCAAGAATTAAATTATTAAAACTATAAAGATGGAACGATCAAACAGAAGATACCGAAGAAGAAACCCTTTCTTTTTATTCATAATTGCCGGATTATTTGCTTTGGGTGCCATAGTGATGTTTTTATGGAACGCCATCCTTCCGGATATCGCGGCCGTTTCTGCCCTCACCTATTGGCAAGCGCTCGGACTTTTACTCTTGTCACGAATACTTTTTGGTGGCTTTAAATGCAGGCCAAGAAATCATCGAGGGCCGTTTGCTCATCCGAGATTTAGAGAAAAATTCATGAACATGTCGAGAGAAGAACGAATCAACTTTAGGAACGAATGGAAAGAACGGTTCAAAAGATAATATCTCACCAACAAAAGCCATCAGTTTTTAGCTGGTGGTTTTTTTTGAATGTATTTAAAGTAAAAATCCATCTGCAGCGTCTTCCTTAGTAAATAACAATCAAAAATTAAAAAGATGAAATCAATTTTAAGATCAATCGCAATCGGAATACTAATCGGAGCCTTAGCATTTTTTGCTTTTCAGTTAGTCATCACCTTTCTAATTATGGGAGGGATTATAATGCTTTTAAGCCGAAGACGGTTTGAAAGACGCGCCTTTGGAAACCAAAGATTTGGCGGCCATCGTTTTGCTTTCGCCGATAGAATCAGGACGATGAATGACGAAGAGTATGACGCTTTCAAGAAAAACTTCGAAAACAGAGGATGCCGCAACCACAGAAAAGAAACAGAACAACTTTAATTAAAACACAGCATGAGAAGAAAACCAAAATTTTTACTCGCTTTAGCCATCGCAATATTCACTTTTGCGAGCCTAAAAGCTTTTGTTCCCGAAAAATTTCAAGACAGGCGTTGCTATCATAGGGAAGATTGCAACAACAATCATCAATCAAAAAGCGAACATTAACGTACGCATCAATCAAAAAAGCATCCAGTAAAAGGATGCTTTTTTATATAGTATATTCCAATTTAGAGTTTAATAATGAGGCAAATCATTAGCGCAAAAGTTCAATAAAATTCCTGCTGTAGAAACAATTTCTAAATTCTTGTTTAGTTATCAAAAGCTTTTGCTGTCTATTAGTCTTGGTCATTTTATGTCAATAGAAAAACGCAACACTACCTAGTTGTCTCGAAAAGAGCGACATTCATCTTTTCTTTGTCAGCACAACTCCTATTTCTTAGTTAAAACTTCAACACGAAATTTCAATTTATTGGGACAACCATCCTTAATTCTGGGTCAGTTGACCATTGAACTTGCCATACACGTCCGTCAATTTGATCAAGCAGAATAAAATTATATATGTTTGTTGTTGGATAAAGAAAGAACCTTCCATTCTCCTCATATTCTTTTGAAATACGAGTGATTAAAGATATTGGAGTTTCTAACTGATTGCTTTTTGTGTCCCACTGAACTTGCCACATCTGTCCATTTCTAGTGTTCAATTTGATAAATGTATACATATTTCGTGTAGAAAAAAGCCTATACACAACAGCACTATCTGTAGAAATATTTTGAATAGGTGGTTGTGATGTACTCTGAGCATACGAAATCGTCGTAAATATTACAAAAATCAATGTGGTTAATATTGCTTTCATATATGATTATCGTTAAGTATTTTGTGCAAAGTTGTTGTAAGCTGACTGATTGCAACATTTACAAACGTTTATTTTCCTTCAATTAACTTCTCTAGTTTATCAATCATTTCCTTTTGTTGTAGGAGCATACGTTCGTAAAGCTCTACCATTTTATCAAGGGGATTGAAAGTACAGTGAAAATTTGCCTGCGCTCCTTCGGTAAAAGTATTGGCAACAGCGCTATCGTGAAAAGTGTTTGCTATAATATTGATTGCTTGTTCTTCATCAAAATTTTCAAAAGCTTCTGTAGGCACTTTTAAGATTTTAGCCACTTGAGCTAGTATGTCTTTTTCTACGGTTTCTTTCTGTTCTAACAGCGAAATTTTCTTTTGGTTCCAGTCGTCACCCAGTTCAAAAGCCAATGCTTCTTGTTTGATGCCTAGCATTTCGCGAAAGCGCTTGATGTTTCGGCCTTGGTGGATTTTTTTGTGTGGCATGTCGTCGTGTATCATAATCGTTAGGTATAAAATGTTAGTAACCGATATAAAGTTCGGATAAATATAAACAAATTGTGTTTCTGATGTATTTTTTTACTGGGATAAAATATGCTTTTTATTTTCTGGGCAACAAACGTCATGCTAGCAGTAGCAAGACATTAAGGTAAAAACCCAAAACTTACGAAGGAATCTAATCGGTTCTGTATTGCAATAACTTTATGCTGACAGAATTTATCCTATGCTGACAGAAAAAAGGATTTTTCAGTCTACATCTACAAAATGCTATACGGAATCTGTCTTATGCAGTTTGAAACTATTTATTACTACCTGCATTTGTAAATTGCTATATGGAATTTGTTTTATGCTGTTTGGAAAAAGGTGTTGTGGTACAGCATATGAAAAATCCCAAAAGAATATACTTGATGTTGTACGGCAACAACTTTTTTCTGTCAGTATATATTAAATGCTATCAGAATATTTTCAACGCTGTACAGCAACAACTTTTTTTTGTTGGCATCTGTGAAATACCAAAAGAATCTGTTGTATGTTACACAGAAAACATTTGTTCTATATAGAATTTATAAAATACTATATAGAATTTGACAGATATCATATAGCATTCGTACAAAAATTGAGTGCTTGATTAAAATTTAAATGACTCGGAAGAACTTTATATCAAAAACAAAAAATTTCCCATTTAAAAGTACAAAAGACTAATTTATACTACTACAAATAGTGTAATTTGACGGAATTATATGTATTTTAACGAAAAAACCAATTAATATATATGATTATAATTAAATTACATGGCATATTGAGATTTTTTTTAATCCAAGAACACCATAATTCGCATGTAAATGGAAAAAATCAGAATTAAAGAGTTGGTTGATTTCCGACGGAAATCCGATAAAACCAGAAAAAAGGCTTTTGCCCAAAAATTAAAGACAAGAACGGCAAAAGAAAAGAAAGAGGAGGATCCAGGTGGAGGAAATTATTGGATAATAAGCAGTAGCAGTATTTTAAAAGTATTTAAAACAGACGACCCTGACTATTATGATTCAAAAATTGATGAAGTATCGCAAAAATTAAATGATACTGAAATCAAGCAAACAAAATCTATGTATCAACGAAATATTGATATATTAACCGCATTTAAAGATTTTGATTTCTCAGATTTAAAGCCTGTTGCTAATTTAAAGTACGAAAAAATAGCAAGAGATTCAACAGTTATGACAGTTAAAGGATTTCCATTGTATGTTAATCCTGATGCATTATTTTCATATAATATAAATGGAAAAGATGAAATAGGGGCATTGTGGTTAATTCAACAGCAAAATAGTTTTTCTAAATCAGAACTTGGAATGTTTTGCGAAATTCTATATAGATTTTTAGTAAATAATTATGGTGCCAATTTCCAGATTTCTGAAAAATTTTGTGTTGTGATTGATACTTGTGGGGCACAAAGAATCACATATTCTGAAATGTTAAGTGAAGGCTCAATTTTTTTGATCGATAAAACTTTGGAAGAAATACAAACACTTTAATAAATCTGTATGAGAATAGATATTAAAACTACCTCACCTACAACTTTAAGAAATGCTATTATTAAAAACATAGAAGGCAAGCAATTTAGGACTTGGGAAATTGTTAAGAATGATAAAGGAAATAAATTACTCAATCATACTTCTGCACAATATACCAATAAGGTGCTTATTGACTTATCTGTTTTAAAAGAAACTCTAAGCGCTACGCCAAACTGGTGGAAAAATACAGGTGAACCTGACGAAGCAACTAAAGCCGTAATAATGGGCAATTTTACAGCTCTTCTCTTAACATATTATACGGATGATTTTACACATTTAGAAACCTTCAGTTAACATCTTTATCAAATCTTTCTCCTTTATAATCTTAAATTATTGTTTAGCACAAGTTTCTCGATAGTGTCACTAAATTTAATTAAAAACTTCCTCATTCACACCATCAAAGCTGGCAAACACCATGCTTGGGTGCGAATCTTGATGAAAAATGTTTCCGTCTTTATCAATCGCAATGGCTCCTGCAAAACCATCAAAAGGTTTTAGCTCGTTGAATGTTTTTTCAAACGCTTCTTTTAAAGAAAAGCCATCGGTTACGCGGGTTACGATCTTGGCCGCAACGGCGCCGCTAACAATATCTTCGCCTACGCCCGTAAGGCTCACGCCGCAGAATTCATTGGCATAGTTTCCGGCAACAGTAGCAGAATCTGATATTCTTCCGGGAATTTCAAACCCCTTTCCTCCTGTTGATGTCGCTACGGCTATTTTTCCGTCGCTGTCTAATGCTACGCAGCCTACAGTTCCGGTGCCTAATGATTGCAATTTGGCTTCGTATTCTGCACGTCGCTGTGGAATTTCGGTAGAAAATGCTTCAAAACCGTGCTTCCGTGCAAAATTGGTCGCGCCGCTTCCGCCTAAAACCTTATCGTCGTAATCCATTAGAATCTTGGCAACCTGAATCGGGTTTTTTACTTCTTCGATATTAATAACGCCGCTCATCTTGTGTGCAAAGCCGTCCATCAAAGAAGCGCTCATGCGTATTTTTCCGTCGCTTTGTATCTGAGAGCCGATGCCTGCATTAAACAGCTCGTCGTCTTCTAAAAGCGAAACGGCATACACGGCGGTTTCTAAAGCAGAATGTGTTTTTAAAAAAGCATGCGCGTCTTTCGCAATGCGCAACAATGCATTTTGCTTGGCAACCTTAGTTTCCTGACTTGTCGAAGATTCCGAAAAAAAACCGCCGTGAATTATAATTTTCATGTCTTTAAACGTATTGCGAAGATTGGATGTGCATTTTGTTGGTTTTCAAATCATACGTATCGTATTTGCTCATCACGTGAACAATCAGATTGTTGATAGAAACGGGCTGGCCCAATTCAATCTGTGTCAGATTGGTATCTTTAATCTGGCGTCCGTCTACTAAGATTACCAATCCAGAGCCTATGGCTTCCATCTTGTTATCTATAATAAGCAGACCAGTATCTTCTCCTAAACCAATTCCTAATACTTTAGGATTTCCTACAACCGCCTGGAACAATCGTCCGATTCTTCCTCTCTGCACAAAATGCGTATCGATAATCACGTCGTCTATCAGTCCGAGTCCGCTTGTAATCTTCACTTCGCCTTTTAGCAAAGCTTCAGAGCTACTTCCTTGGTAGATCATATTGGTTGAAGCTGCAGCCGCTCCTGCAGAAGTTCCTGCATATAAAAATTCTTCGTTTCTGTATTTATCTAATAAGATATCATGAAATTCTGTGCCTCCTAAAATTGATGTTAGTCGTAGCTGGTCGCCTCCGGTAAACATCACGACATCGGCTTCTCGTAATCGCTGCAAGACTTCAGGTTCCGTAGCCTGTTCTCTTTTTTCAATGTGGAGCACATCAACGTTGGTGGCATTCAGGTATTGCAATGCCTTTACATATTCTGGACCTACTTCTCTTGGTATTTTTGACGCTGTGGTTACGACTTCAATTCTTGACTTTTCTTTGTGTTTTGATTCAATCAGCAGCCTTTTTAATATCCCCGTCTCGAAGAAATTCAAATTGTTGGCCACATTGGCATCAAAACTGGCTTCTGTAAAACTTCCTTTATCTACAGCACCACCAATAATCATTAATTTTCCTTTTATATTCATTTCAAATGGTATGTGAATTCGGTAAAAATAACCAAAAACTTAAAAAACACAATTAATCTGGGGAGTTTTATTCTAACTTTTTACAATTCCGTTTTTACGCTAGTCTTGTTCTAAAGAATTAAAAAAAATTTGATTGATATTTTAAAAAAATTATTTTAGTACAGTCGTATTATAATTTTTTTAACTAAATTTCTAAAAAATATATAGCTTGCAGCATACAGATTTCGACAACTAAATATAAACGGCTGTAAATTAATAATTTACAATAAAACTAACCCATCATTTATGAAAATACTAAAGATACAAGCCTTGCGAGGACCTAACATTTGGAGCGTTCAAAGAAAAAAACTAATCCAGATGCGTTTGGATCTTGAGGAAATGGAACAATATCCGACCAACAAGATCGACGGTTTTAAAGAAAGAATTGAAGCCATGTTTCCTACTATGTACGAACATCGCTGTTCCGAAGGAGTTCCCGGAGGTTTTTTTATGCGCATCGAAAGGGGTACATGGATGGGCCATGTTATTGAGCATATTGCTTTAGAAATCCAAACACTGGCAGGAATGGAAACGGGATTCGGAAGAACCCGCGAGACAAAAACTCCTGGAGTCTATAATGTTGTTTTTAGCTATACCGAAGAAAATGTAGGGCTGTTTGCAGCCGAGTCTGCTGTGGCTATTGCCGAAGCGCTGATTGCGGGAACGGAATATGATCTGGAAACCGACATCCAAAAAATGCGGGAAATTAGAGAACGCGTCCGTTTAGGGCCTAGTACCGGAAGTATTGTAGAAGAAGCTGTTGCAAGAGATATACCATGGATTCGTTTAGGAACTAATTCATTAGTGCAGCTTGGTTATGGAATCAACCAGATGCGTTTTCAAGCCACGATTACTTGCAAAACTAGCAGCATTGCGGTAGATATTGCCTGCAATAAGGAAGAAACCAAGCGTATGCTGGACAATGCTTCTATTCCTGTTGCCAAAGGCGACATTTGCGTAGATGAAGAAGGCTTAGAAGAAACGATCAAAAAGATAGGCTTCCCGATTGTTATCAAACCGTTGGACGGAAATCATGGCAAAGGAGCTTCAATTAACGTGATGAATCTTCAAGATGCTAAAGAAGGATTGATTTATGCACAAAAATACAGCCGTCGTGTTATTGTAGAAAAATTTGTGACGGGTTTCGACTTCCGCGTATTGGTTATCGACAATAAGATTGTTGCTGCCGCACAGAGAGTTCCTGCACACGTAAAAGGAAACGGAACAAGCACGATACAGCAACTGATTGATACTGAAAATCTCGACCCAAGGAGAGGTTATGGCCATGAAAACGTATTAACAGAGATTACTGTTGATCGCGATACTACGGATTTGCTGGCAAAGATGAATTATACGTTAGAAACCGTTCCGAGAAAAGGAGAAATCGTATATCTAAAATCGACTGCCAACTTAAGCACAGGAGGAACGTCTGTAGATGTTACAGATATGATGCATCCTGAAAATATTTTCTTGGCAGAAAGAATTTCAAGAGTCATCGGACTGGATATTTGCGGTATCGATATTATGGCAGAGAACTTGACACAGCCGCTGAATGAAAACGGCGGGGTTATCTTAGAAGTGAATGCCGCTCCCGGTTTTAGGATGCACTTAGCTCCGTCGGAAGGATTGCCGAGAAACGTGGCTTCTCCTGTAATCGATATGTTGTATCCTCCAGGAAAACCAAGTCGCATTCCGATTATTGCCGTTACGGGAACAAATGGAAAGACAACGACAACGCGTCTTTTAGCGCATATCGTAAAAAACAACGGATATAAAGTAGGATTTACGACTTCGGACGGAATCTACATCCAAAACCACATGCTCGAAAAAGGAGATACGACGGGACCGATAAGTACCGAATACATCTTAAAAGATCCTACTGTAGAATTTGCCGTGCTTGAAACGGCGCGTGGCGGAATCCTCCGTTCCGGTTTAGGTTTTAGCCGCTGCGACATCGGAATTATCACGAATATTTCTTCTGACCATTTGGGATTGAATGACATCGATACGCTTTCGGATCTCGCACGCGTGAAAAAAGTAGTCGTCCGCAGCGTGAAAAAAGACGGTTGGGCCATCTTGAATGCCGATGACGACGAGTGCGTAAAAATTGCTTCGGAGCTGGAATGCAACGTTGCTTTTTTTAGTATGGACGAAGAAAATCCGCTCGTCAAGAAATTAGGAAAAGAAGGAAAGATTGTGGCCGTTTATGAAAACGGATACATTACGATAAAAAAAGGCGACTGGAAAATACGCGTTGAAAAAGCCGCGCATATTCCACTGACCTTGGGCGGAAAAGCCAAATTTATGGTTGCGAATGTCTTGGCCGCTACGTTGGCTTCTTATTTATGGGGATTCAAAACGGAAGATATCAGCCTTTCGCTGCAGACGTTTATTCCTAGCGTGGCACAGACTCCGGGCAGGATGAACATTTTTGAATTTAAAAAATTCAAGGTGATGATTGACTTTGCGCATAATCCGTCAGGATATATGGCGATTGAAGACTTGCTCAACAATATTGAAGCTACCAGAAAAATAGGAATCATTGCCGGCGTTGGCGACCGACGTGATGAAGACATTAAAGAATGTGGTATGATTGCCGGAAGAATGTTCGATCATATCATCATCCGCCAAGAAAAACACCTAAGAGGAAGAACCGAAGAAGAAATCATCAACCTAATCTTAGAAGGCATTGAAGAATCCGGAAGAGACATTACGTATGAGATTATTCCGAAAGAAACCGAAGCCATCAAGCATGCTATAAACAGCGCAGACGAAGGCACTTTTATCACTGCCTTGAGCGATGTTGTTACTAATGCTATCGAAATCGTACAGCAATATCTCGACAAAGAAAATGAAGACGGAATAGTTTAAAAAATACATAAAACTGCTTAAATGCAACATCTTTGTTGCTTTAAGCAGTTTTTATTTTTCTTCAATTATTTAATTAATTCTTATATTTATTCCCTAAGAACTCCCTAAAAATTAAATAATAATGAAGAAAACTACTTTATTGATTCTATTCTTCTACACTAGCTTCTATGCACAAGATTCGGATTGGAGCTGGGTCAAGAGCTTTGAAAACGTAGGCAGCAATAGTGCCATCAATGGTTGTTTTATGGACAATCAAAAAAACATCTACCACATCGGATTCTTCAACTCTGCTAACCTGACGATAGGAGAAACCGTTATTCCGAACTCTAGCGAGGTTTCCACAAATCCTAATATAAAATATCAGGATACTTATATTACCAAGCATGATGCTGACGGAAATCTTTTATTTGTCAAACCTTTTATCGGGTCAAAGTTTGAAGGTTTCACATCTGTAGCCTATGACAATAACAATTCCTTTTATGTGACCGGATTTTATAATGGAAGCATGACTATTGGCAGTCAGACGTATCAAAGTCAAAATGATGAAGTCAAAAGTTTTATGGCAAAATTAGATTTAGACGGAAATGTTGTCTGGAGCAAGCCATTAAATTATCATGGGTATGCTATTCTTAAATTCAAGGACAACTATTTGTATTTAACGGGTGCCCATTCTGGCGATACTTTTACGATAGACAATATTACGGCTCCTAGCGCAGGATATACTGCAGTCGTAAGTTATATGGACAAGACATTTACTGCCAAGCTAGATACTTCCGGCAATGTAGTCTGGCTGAAATCTTCTACTTATAACGGAAGCGCGTCTATTAATGAGCCTCATAGGGTAGGAACACAGCCAAGGGGACTCGATATAGACAGCCAAGGAAATGTATACGTAGCAGGTATGTTCTTTTGCCGTTCGACTACTTTCGGTTCGATTACTCTTAACAAGTCGGTAACCAATAATAATGCAAACTTATTTATTGCAAAATACGACAGTAATGGTGCTGTAATTTGGGCTTCTTCGGCTCCAACAGGCTCTTCGGCTCATAGTACCGTCACTGATTTAGCGATAGACAGCAACAATAATATTTATCTGACGGGCCAAGTTTATAACTCTCAGGTTAATTTTGGCGGCACTACGCTAAACTTCATAGGCAATCAAGGTTCTTACTTGGTTAAATATACTACGACAGGAACTATTATTTGGGCGAAAGCGGCTCGAATGGCTACAGATGCACAGCCCAACACGAGTCTCGGGCTGAATGCTTTCGAGCGCTTGTATATTGACAACAGCAATAATATTCATGTTTCTGGAAGTTTTATCAAATACATCAACTTTGGAAACAATTTTGTAATTGAAAACAGCAACACAAACAATAATTTGTTTACCGTAAAATACGACAGCAGCGGCAATCCTAGCGATTTTTATAAAATAACAGAAGCAGGCAATACCCGAGAAGTTGAAATCTTAGACATTGCAGAAAATGACAATGTCATTTATTACAGCGGAAAAACATCCGATAACCTATTGACTTTAGGAGATTTCACCATAAACAATCCTATTTATACTCCGCTCACCTTTTTTGGAAAAAGAGATAAAAGGCTAAACGTCGAAGAGCATGCTGCAAAAGATTTTGTGGTTTATCCAAATCCTTCGCAAGATCAGCTTTATATTTCCGGATTGGATGCAGCAGAAAACCTGCATTTTACCGTATTTGACCTGACAGGAAAAAGAATAAAATCTTTAGATCCTATTACTACTGACATGATTTCGATTGATGTCAAGGATCTGGCTTTGGGTACTTATGTCCTAAAGATTGAAAGCGGCAAGACACAAAAAAACATCAAATTCATAAAGAGCTAGACCGGAGAGAGTCTCCTGCAAACCAAAAGCCGATATAAATTCCTTATCGGCTTTAAAAACCCCTAAAACTCACCTCATAATGAAGAAAATTACTTTATTACTCTTATTTTTCAGCACACTTATTTACGGGCAAGATTCAGGATGGGTCTGGGCTAAGACTTTTGAAGACATCAGCAATGTTGCAATTACAAGTTCTTTTATAGACAATCAGAAAAACAGCTACCACATCGGCACTTTTAGCGGTGCTACGTTGACTATTGGAGAAACGGTGATTAACAATTCCAGCGATATTTTGGGCAATCCGACAATAGGCTATCAGGATACGTATATTACAAAGCATGATTCAGAAGGAAACGTTCAGGTTCTCAAGCATTTTTCTGGTTCAAAATTTGAGGCGATTACTTCTATCGCTTATGACAACAATGCTCATTTTTATATTACCGGACATTTTAATGGCGATATGACTATCGGTACCAATACATATCAAACTCCCAATAATGAAACCAAGAGCTTTATAGCCAAATTGGACTTGAACGGAAACGTTATTTGGAGCAAACAGATAAATTATAACGGGAGTGCGCTCCTAAAATATAAGGACAACTACTTGTATCTTGCCGGGGCTTATACAGGAAATACTTTTACGTTAGATAATATTACGGCGCCGAGTGTTGGATATACTGCAGTAGTCTCCTATATGGACAAGACTTTTGTCGCCAAGCTTGATTTGAACGGAAATGCGATTTGGCTCAAATCGTCAACGTATAATGGCAGCGCGACCATTGAAGAACCTCATAGAATTGGAACACAGCCTAGAGGCTTGGCTGTCGATAATCTTGGAAATGTATATGTTGCAGGAATGTTTTTTTGCCGCGCTACTTCTTTCGGATCTATCAACCTGACAAAGTCGGTTACCACGAATAATGCGAATTTATTTATTGCCAAATACGACAGTACGGGCAATGTGTCTTGGGCGTCTACGGCGGCGACAAATTCTAGTGCGCATAGCATCGTGACAGATCTTGCTGCGGACAGCAATAATAATGTTTATCTTCTCGGACAAGTGTATCGATCTACAGTAAACTTTGGCGGTACTACTTTAAATTTCCCTGGAAATTATGGTTCATTTCTTGTAAAATATGCTACGGCAGGAAATGTTCTTTGGGCGAAGGCAGCAAAAATAGCGACAGATGCACAGCCTAGCTCGGGTATAGGATCTAACTTTTTTAGCCGTATGTTTATTGACAATAGCAATAACATTCATGTGACGGGCATTTTTACATCGTATATTAACTTTGGCAACAACTTCTTTATCCAGAACGACAATTATAATACGAACTTATTTTCTGTAAAATTTGACACTAATGGTACTGCTAGCGACTTTTATAAATTAACAGAAGCTGAGAATTCAAGAGAAATCAAGATTTTAGATATTTCGGCAGATCAGAATGTGGTGTATTTTAGCGGCAAGACGTCGAATCCTACTTTTACTTTAGGAAATATTACCTTGGCCAATCCGAATGGCAAAAGCCTTACGTATATCGCAAAGAGAGATAAAACGTTAAGTATTGAAGAGCATTCTGGAAAAGGATTTACTGTTTATCCAAACCCTTCACAAGACCAGCTTTTTATTTCTGGATTGGATGCTGCAGAAGCGATGCATTTTACCGTATTTGATCTGACAGGAAAAAGAATAAAGTCTATAGAACCTGCCAACACGGACATAATTGCTATTGATGTTAAAGATTTGGCTTTAGGTACATATGTCTTAAAGATAGAAAATGGCATGACGCAAAAAAGCATCAAGTTTATAAAAAGCTAAACCGTTAGCTTCCTTTTTAAAAGTACAAATCCCAAGCAGCTGCTTGGGATTTTTTATTAAAATATAGACATCCCTGTTTTAGTTGTAAACAATTCTAGAGCATTCATACCTAATTCTGAATTTCCTTTTTCGTTAAGACGCGGGCTCCAAGTGACAATCGTAAAGTGTTTCGGGAATAACGCAGCAATACCGCCGCCGACGCCACTTTTTCCCGGAAGGCCAACCTTATAGGTAAACTCTCCGGATTCGTCATAAAAGCCGCAAGTTTGCATTAGTGCATTTAAACGTTTGACGTGGCTTTTTGACAAAACTTGTTTTCCGTCTATCGTCTTGCCTTCGTTTGCAAAGAAATAGAACGAATGGGCCAGTTCTTTACAAGTCATTTCGATAGCGCATTGGTGGAAATAGAAATCTAAGACGGTTTCTACGTCGTTTTCAATATTGCCAAAAGATTTCAGGAAATTGGCTAATGCTGCATTTCGAAATCCGGTATCTTTTTCGGATTGTGCGACTTTTAGATTAAAGTCAATGGATTGCGTACCTGAAATCATCCTAATAAAAGCCAAAAGGTCTTCTTTCGGATTTTTAAGATGGGTTACCAGCATATCAGCTATAACCAACGCTCCAGCATTGATAAAAGGATTTCTCGGAATTCCTTTTTCAAATTCAAGCTGAACTAAAGAATTAAAAGCAGTACCGGAAGGTTCCACGCCTACCCGTTTCCAAGTTTCTTCTCCTAAAAAAGAAAAAGCCAATGCTACGGTAAGGGCTTTAGAAACACTTTGGATTGAAAACTTTTCGTTGCTGTCGCCAATACCATAATCCTGTCCTTTTATAGTCGTAAGGTGTATGCCAAATTTATTCGGATCTATTTTTGCCAGCTCTGGAATCGTATCAGGGACATATCCAATTTGCGGAAAGGATTTCGCTTCTTCGAAAACCTCCTCTATTATTTTTTGATAATTCATTCCCTTGACCGACTAGGTTTTTAACTTTTTCTTCCTAGCCGCAGGAAAGAGTACATTGTTAAGTATAAGCCTATACCCAGGTGAATTAGGATGAAGGTCTAAAACGGTAGGGGCATCGCCTACCCTATGCTGATAATCTTCTGGATCGTGTCCGCCAAAATAGGTAAACATTCCTTTTCCTTTTGTGCCATGGATGTATCTTGCTTCATTATTCACTTTGTTCTCGCCCATGACCAAAACGCTAGATTTGATTCTGTCGCTGTCAAAAGAAGTCGTCTGTCCCATGAATCCTTTGATTAATTGCGTATGGTTTTGGCAGAGCATGCTCGGAATCGGGTCCCATTTTGCAGAATAATCCATTAAGGTAAAATAATCCTTCTCGGGCATGATGTTTCTTTTCTGCGTCATGTCGATATCCGAAAACTCATAAACAATAGGGTTTCTTTCCAAAATATAATCCTTAAACGCAAAGCTATTATTGTAGTCGATTTTAGACTGGTAGTTTCCTTCGCTTTCATCACCGTCAAACATCGGCTCACAAATATCGACACCTTCTGCCGCTAAGGCGATGTCAAAACTGTCGGTTGCAGAACACATGGCAAACATGAATCCACCGCCAATCACAAAATCACGTATCTTTTTTGCCACGGCTAATTTTTCTTCGGATACTTTACTGTAGCCTAGTTTTTTAGCGAGCTCTTCGGCTTCTTTTTTCTGTTCGATGTACCAAGGTGCATTTCTATAGGCTCCAAAAAACTTACCATATTGCCCTGTAAAATCTTCGTGGTGCAAGTGAAGCCAGTCGTATAAAAGCAAACCATCTGATAAAACCTCTTCATCATAAATCGCCGTAAAAGGAATTTCGGCATAGGTCAAGACCAAGGTAACGGCATCATCCCAAGGCTGTTTGCCTTTTGGCGTATATACTGCAATCTTCGGAGCTTTTTCTAAAACTACCGTTTCCATATTTTGGGAAGGACTGCTAATTTCATCTAAAATCTGGTTCGCCTGCCCGTCCGAAAGCAGTTCAAAACTAACGCCGCGAATCTGGCATTCTTTTCGTATTTCTGGAGCATCAGGCAAAAGAAAGGAACCGCCTCTGTAATTCAACAGCCAGCTCACTTTATAGTGCTTGTCTAATGACCAATAGGTAATTCCGTAGGCTTTCAAATGATTCTGCTGCGACGATTCGTCCATCGGAAGCAAAATAAAAGAAGCCCATGAAGGCATGGAAATTAAGAGCAATAGAAGTGTATGGAATAGTTTTCTAAAAGGCATTCTAAACTTTTTATTTCAAAGATAACGGTTTTTGAGAAAGTAAATTATAAAAAAATCCGCCCAAATGAGCGGATTCTGATTTTATTTAGAATGGAACATCGCTGTCATCGTCAACACTGTTCATATTGCTACCGAAAGCATCGTTAGCCGATGGCAGATTTTTTGTCAAGAACGGATTGTCTTGCATGTTCATTTTGGAAGGCAGATCATCAAAGCTGGTTCCGTATTCGTCAAGGTTATCGAACTTACCGAGATTTCCGATGAATTTAAGCCTTACGTTTTCCAAACTACCATTTCTGTGTTTCGCTATGATAAATTCGGCTTGGCCTTCTGTTGGCGAGTGTTCATCATCGTCCCATTCGTCAATTTTATAGTACTCTGGACGGTAGATAAACGAAACGATATCCGCATCCTGCTCAATCGCTCCCGACTCCCTAAGATCCGAAAGTAGCGGTCTTTTGCTCGAACCACGCGTCTCTACCGCACGCGAAAGCTGTGACAGTGCAATCACAGGAACATTAAGCTCCTTTGCTAATGCTTTCAGGTTTCGAGAAATGGTAGAAATCTCTTGTTCACGGTTTCCTCCACCTTTTCCGTTACCGCCTGCTGTCATCAGCTGAAGGTAATCGACAATGATAAGCTTGATTCCGTATTGCGATGCCAAACGACGTGCCTTGGCTCTTAAATCGAATATCGAAAGCGACGGCGTATCGTCAATATATAAGGGTGCTTTTTCAAGGTTTTTCACCTTGATACTCAACTGTTCCCATTCGTGTTTTTCTAATTTTCCGGTACGAAGCTTTTCGGAAGAAAGTCCGGTTTCGGAAGAAATCAGACGGGTAATTAGCTGTACAGAGGACATCTCTAGAGAGAACAAAGCGACAGCATGTCCGAAATCAATCGCAATATTTCTTGCCATCGACAATACGAAAGCGGTCTTACCCATACCCGGACGTGCCGCGATAATAATCAAATCACTAGGCTGCCATCCAGAAGTTACTTTGTCTAGTTTTTCAAAGCCGGTAGCAACACCGCTCAGACCTTCCTTATTCGCAATTTCTTCGATTCTTTTCTTTGCTTGAATCACCAAGCTTTGTGCCGTTTCGGAACTTCTTTTGATGTTTCCTTGCGTTACTTCGTATAATTTGGATTCGGCTTTGTCTAGCAAATCAAAAACGTCGGTCGTTTCATCGTAGGATTCTTCGATGATTTCAGAAGAAATCTTGATCAAGCTTCGTTGGATAAACTTTTGAAGGATAATCCTCGAGTGAAACTCGATATGTGCTGAAGACGAAATTTTTTGCGTAAGCTGAATCAAGTAGAAATCACCACCAGACAAATCCAGTTTGGCACTCTTTTTAAGTTGCGCTGAGACTGTTAATAAGTCAATCGGCTGTGAATCGTTGAAAAGCTGTACAATAGCTTCAAAAATATACTTGTGGGCTTCTTTGTAAAAAGCATCTGGCTGGAGAATATCGATCACCTCATCCACCCCTTTTTTATCAATCATCATCGCACCCAAGACAGCTTCCTCCAAGTCGAGCGCTTGCGGCGGGAGCTTTCCTTTTTCGAGATTGATTATAGTAGTTTTGTCTACTTTAATCGGGTTTATATTTCTGAGATTTTCCATAATGCGAATGTAACTAAAAATTAAAAAAAAATGCCTTTGACTTGTTAGTTACCGTATGTTTATAAGTATTAAAATTGTGTTGATAACCAAAAAAAAATCCGAAACCACGGGGCTTCGGATTTAGTTCTTCTTTTCGTAAGGTTTACTCTTTAAATTCGCCCATTTTGCTGTATTTATCCATTCTTTGGGATACTAATTCAGCTGTTGATAAGTCTTTTAATTCGTTATATCCTTTCAATATGTATTTTTCTACTGATTTGAACGTGGTATCTCTATCATAGTGAGCGCCGCCTAGCGGTTCAGGAATGATATCGTCGATCAGCTTTTGTTTTTTCATGTCAAATGAAGTCAGTTTTAATGCTTCAGCTGCTTGTTCTTTGTATTCCCAGCTTCTCCATAAGATAGAAGAACAGGATTCTGGAGAAATAACAGAATACCATGTATTTTCTAACATGTATACTTTATCCCCAACGCCTATTCCTAATGCACCACCTGAAGCTCCTTCTCCAACAATCACAGTGATGATTGGGACTTTCAAACGGATCATTTCAAGGATGTTTCTTGCAATAGCTTCTCCTTGGCCTCTTTCTTCGGCTTCCAAACCTGGATAAGCTCCCGGAGTATCCACCAAAGTCACTACAGGAATTCCGAATTTCTCTGCCATTTTCATCAAACGCAACGCTTTACGGTAGCCTTCTGGGTTTGCCATACCAAAATTACGGTACTGGCGTGTTTTGGTATTGTATCCTTTTTGCTGTCCGACAATCATGAACGACTGTCCACCAATTTTTCCTAAACCACCGATCATCGCTTTGTCGTCTTTGAAATTTCTGTCTCCAAAAAGTTCTAAGAAACTATCTCCACACAATGCATTCACATGATCCATTGTATACGGACGACTCGGATGTCTTGACAACTGTACACGCTGCCAAGCGGTTAGGTTTTTATATATATTTTTCTTGGTTTCTTCTAGTTTTTTCTCAATCTGCTTGCAAGTATTCGATACGTCAATGTCTGATTCTTGACCAATTACTTGGCATTTGTCTAACTGGTCTTCAAGTTCTTTTATAGGGAGCTCAAAATCTAAATATTCCATAGGACTTGTGCATTTTTAGTTTGGTTCGAACTGCAAAGATAGAATTTTCATTTAAGAACGAAAGCTTATTTAGAAAAGATTTAAAGCCTAATGGTCTTAAAAAAACAAACTTCAAAGAAGCCTGCTATTAATCTATTTGCAGTGATTTTTTTGATTTATAATTCTTTAGGATACCATTCAATATTACGGTTGCCAAGATAATGAGGGCACCGATATAAAAAGCGGGGCTCATCTTTTCTTTATCTCCTAAAATAAAATAGGCAAGCATGATTCCGTAGACCGGTTCCATGTTGGTCGTAAGCATGACAGTATAGGGAGTAAGCTTTTTCATTACGTTTACGGATGCTGTAAAAGCATAAGCCGTACATACTGAAGAAAGTATCAGCAGCAAAATCCAGTCGTTTAGGGAAACCGTAAAAAATTCTGGCGTAAACTTCCTTCCATATAACAGATAGAGGGATACAAAAAAGACGCCTGCAAAAAATTCGTAAAGGGTAATTACAGACGGGTCATATTCGCGAATTAGTTTTCCGTTAAAAAGCGTAAACATGACGCCTAAGAAAACTGAAATCAGTGCATACACCATTCCTAAAATGTATCGGGTCTCGACCTGCATGATCATCAAAAGTCCGCCGATGATTATCAATCCGAAGAAAACTTCATACCAAAGCATTTTTCTATTGAAGAAGATCGGTTCTAATATCGAAGCGAAAAATGCGCCTGTTGAAAATACTGCCAGCGTAATAGAAACATTGGAGACGTTTATTGCTTTAAAGAAGAAAATCCAATGTAGAGCAATCAGCAAGCCTACGCCAATCAAATGAAAAAATGATTTGCGGGGAATGCGCCAAGATTTTTTGGTGATAAGTACGTATAGGAGCATAAAGATTCCGGCCATCAACATTCTGTACCAGACAACGGATTCTTCTTTTACCGTAATCAGTTCGCCAAGAATTGCCGTGAATCCCCAGATAAAAACAATCAGATGTAGATTTAGATAGCTTTTTAGGTTGTTATCTTTTTGCATTCCGAAGCAGGTATATAGCTAAAATTCCAAAAACAAAATTAGGAAGCCAAACGGCTATAAAAGGCGGTATGCTCGATTTTTCAGCTAACGTTCCGAAAATCTTATCAAAAAAGATAAAGGTAAAGGCGAGTCCGATTCCGATGGCAAGGTTCATTCCCATTCCGCCTCTTCTTTTCATAGAAGACACAGCTACCGCGATAACTGTCAGTATAAATGCGGACACAGGAAGGCTATACTTTTTATACAAAACCACTAGATAGGTATTTATATTGGAAGAACCTCTTTCTCTTTCTTTATCAATAAAATCGTTCAATTCGCCTACGGTCAGCGTTTCTGCGATATAGATAACAGGAGTCAGATCTTCAAGATCAAATTTAAAAACCGTGTCTTTTTTTGTGACAGTTTCCAGCCTATCATCTAATATACCGAGAGTCCTTTTGGTGTAGTTGTACATGGTATACGTGCTATCTTTTTCATTATAGCGTATACGGCTTGCATTGATAATAAAATCAAGCTTGTTGTCTTTGAATTTCTTCAGGGAGAAATCGAAAGCGGTTTTTGAATTAATGTTGAAATTGCTGACATAAATAAACTCGCCTGGACTGATTTCTCTGTACACATTCGATGTTTCTCTCGTCTTGTTGTTACCTTTTAAATAAGTATACCTAAAATCATTAAACCCTTGGCTTGCCTTGGGCACGATAAAAAATCCCATTAGTAAGGCCAAGACCGAGATAATCGTAGCACCAATAATATAAGGACGTAAGAATCGGCTAAACGAAATTCCAGAACTTAATATAGCAATAATCTCCGTATTGTTAGCTAGTTTTGAAGTAAACCAAATAACTGATAGGAACAAGAAAATCGGAAAAAGGAGATTGGCAAAATAAATCGTGAAATTCAAATAATAAAAGGCAACTTCAACAAATGGTACTTTGTTCTGAAGTATCTTATTAATCTTTTCAGATACGTCGATAACAATCCCGATCGGAATAAACAGAAACAGCATCACAAAAAATGTGGCTAAATATCTTTTCAGGATATATTTGTCAATTATCTTCATTCTTCTGTAGATAGTTAGTTTAGTTTGGCTATCAATTACAGCCTTTGATCCATCTGCTTCACCATCATTTCTTTCCAAGCTCGGAAATCTCCTGCTAAGATATGCTTTCTTGCTTCACGAACCAACCACATGTAAAAACCTAGGTTATGGATAGTAGCAATCTGCTTTCCAAGATATTCGTTTGCGGCAAAAAGGTGGCGCAGATAGGCTTTTGTATATTCAGTATCGACAAAAGTATGTCCCATTTCATCAAGCGGAGAGAAATCATCTTCCCACTTTTTATTTTTTATATTGATCGTGCCATGTGCTGTAAACAACATTCCGTTTCTAGCATTTCTGGTCGGCATCACGCAATCAAACATATCAATTCCGAGCGCAATATTTTCTAGGATATTAATCGGAGTACCCACTCCCATCAAATATCTCGGTTTGTCTTTCGGCAAAATTTCTGTAACGACTTCGGTCATTGCGTACATTTCTTCGGCTGGCTCCCCTACAGAAAGCCCTCCTATTGCATTTCCTTGCGCTCCGGCATTTGCGATATATTCTGCCGACTGCTGACGTAAATCTTTATAGGTACTCCCTTGCACGATTGGAAAAAATGTCTGCTCATACCCATACTTATAAGGAAGCTTGTCTAAATGATTAATACATCTGTCAAGCCATCTGTGGGTCATATGCATAGAGCGCTGAGCGTAACGGTAGTCGCATGGATAAGGTGTACATTCGTCAAAAGCCATGATAATGTCTGCCCCGATTGTCCTTTGGATTTCCATGACATTCTCTGGCGTAAAAACATGATACGAACCGTCGATATGAGATTTGAACTTTACGCCTTCTTCTTTTATTTTTCTGTTAGAAGAAAGCGAATACACTTGATAGCCTCCTGAATCGGTCAAGATATTACGATCCCAGTTCATGAATTTATGGAGTCCTCCCGCTTTTTCAAGAATATGCGTTTGAGGTCTCAAATAGAGGTGATAGGTATTTCCTAAAATAATATCTGGATTGATATCGTTTTTCAGTTCTCTCTGGTGTACGCCTTTCACGGAAGCAACCGTCCCAACTGGCATAAAAATAGGCGTTTCGATAACACCGTGATCCGTAGTTATTTTTCCGGCTCTTGCCTTTGAATTCGGATCATTTTGTAATAGTTCAAATTTCATTCTTTTCTCTTTATCCCAAACTTTCGGGAGGCAAAGATAATTTATTTACAATTTATCATTTTAGATTTATGATTTAATTTAACATCATATCCTAGAGCCATTCTGTTTTCACAAAAAAATGTTTACTTTCAGTTTTTTAAGTTCCAAAAGAGCATTTGTCTTGAGAAAAAATTTATTGCTATTTTTAGACCCGAATGTGATACCCCCAAAAGCATTTCCCCTGCCAAATCCTGATAGACAATGAAAACACAATTGATGGCTGAATTGCTTGCTATACTACTAATAACAAGGCCTTTGCTCACGGTCTTTCATGAGCTAGGCCACGCAATTCCCGCCATTTTGATGACGCGCGAACGTGCTACGATATTCCTCGGTTCGTATGGCGATACTGAACAGAGTTTTAGATTCGCTGTCGGCAAGCTGGAAATCTGGATCAAATACAATCTTTTTAAATGGAAAGGAGGCCTTTGTGTTCCGCATGCCAGCAACATCTCAATCAACAAAAAAATCATCTATACTTTAACAGGCCCGCTTGCTTCTCTTTCTATTGGCATAGTTTCCTGTTATATGGCTTTTGCCCTCAAGCTTACCGATTTCATGTCTTTTCTTTTCTTGGTCTTCTTATTGCTTTCAATTTTTGATTTTTTAAAAAATATTATCCCCAGCAGTCGCTCCATAATTCTCCATGACGGAAGAATCGGTCACAACGACGGCACTTCGCTCGTACGTCTTTTTCGCCACAAAAGATTTCCTAAGCAATATTTTGAGGCTATAGCCTTATACAACCAAAAACAATACAAAGAAGCAGCTTTTCTTTTTGATTCGCTTCTCTCCACCGGCCTACAAGACCAGGACACCTATCGTTGGGCTATTTATTGCCATCTCTTGTTAAAAGACTATTTTAAAGCCAAGGTTTATTTTTCGGAATTCAAGAAGCGCTTTACGATGAACTCCGAAGACTATTCCAATCTTGGCCTTATTTATTCGCACTATGAAAATCATGAAAAGGCAATGAAATTCTATGCCAAATCATTAAAGCTGAATCCCATGAACAGCTATTCGTTAAACAATAAAGGCTATACTTTAAATATTTTAGAAAAATACGAAGAGGCGATTACTTTCTTTGATAAAGCACTTGAAATCGATAAATCGTTTGCCTATTCCTACAACAATAGGGGGCTTTCCAAAATAAAACTAGGACGTATCGAAGAAGGGCTTCACGACCTCAATCTCTCTTTTGAGCTTGACCCTTACAATTCTTATTATTTTCGGAATCTTGGCATTTACCATCAGGACAAAGGCGAATACGGAAAGGCTTTGAAATTATTCCTAAAAAGCAGGTCGCTTGACCGCTATACGCATAATATAGACTTATTGATTGCCGAGGCTAAAGACTACCTAAGTCGAAAAATTTAGAAAATAATATTTCTGTACTTTTCGCTCCCATAAACTCTTGACAACTTTCTGAAAATCTGAAAATTCAAACCTCAAAAAATCCAAATATCTGATTATCTTTGCGCCAGTTTAAATTTATCACATAAGAATGAAACCTAACACACAACAATTAAACAACTTAACTATTCAAGTGCGAAGAGATATTCTTCGAATGGTTCATGCTGTAAACTCTGGACATCCGGGCGGTTCGCTAGGATGTACTGAATTTCTCGTAGCACTTTATCAAAATTTAATGGAGCGCAAGCCAGGTTTCGACATGGATGGGAAAGGCGAAGACATTTTCTTTTTGTCAAATGGCCACATTTCACCTGTTTTCTACAGCGTTTTAGCTAGAAGCGGTTATTTTCCTGTAGCTGAATTGGCTACTTTCCGCCACATTAACTCTCGCCTTCAAGGCCACCCTACTACACATGAAGGGCTGCCAGGAATCCGCATGGCTTCTGGGTCTTTAGGACAAGGAATGTCTGTTGCGATTGGAGCGGCGTTGACGAAAAAACTAAATAAAGATTCACATTTGGTTTACAGTCTTCATGGTGATGGCGAATTGCAAGAAGGTCAAAACTGGGAAGCTATGATGTATGCTTCTGCTTATAAAGTTGATAACTACATTGCTACAATTGACTTAAACGGAAAACAAATTGACGGACCAACCGACGAAGTCTTGAACATGGGAAGCATCAGAGCTAAATTTGAAGCTTTTGGATGGGATGTTCTAGAAATCGAAAAAGGAAATGATATCGAGGCAATAATTGCCGGAATGACGGATGCAAAATCAAGAACAGGAAAAGGAAAACCAGTTTGCGTATTGCTTCACACCGAAATGGGTAATGGTGTAGATTATATGATGTACAGCCACGCTTGGCACGGAAAAGCTCCAAATGACGAACAGCTGGCAACTGCCTTGGCTCAAAATTATTGTGAAGGCGAAAGCGACTATTAAAAAGCAGTAAGCTAAGCAACGAGCCTTACGCTTATTGCCTACAGCTACTGCATATATCAAAAAGATAAAAATGAAAAAATATACAAATACAGGAAATAAAGATACTCGTTCTGGTTTTGGAGCGGGATTGACCGAATTGGGTCAAAAAAACGAAAATGTTGTGGCGCTTTGCGCCGACTTGATCGGTTCTTTGAAAATGGACGATTTCAAAAAGAATCATCCAGAGCGTTTCTTTCAAGTAGGTATTGCTGAAGCAAACATGATTGGAATCGCGGCAGGAATGACAATCGGCGGGAAAATTCCTTTTACGGGAACTTTCGCTAACTTTTCTACAGGAAGAGTTTATGACCAAATCCGTCAATCTGTTGCTTATTCAGATAAAAATGTAAAAATCTGTGCTTCACATGCAGGTTTGACTTTAGGGGAAGACGGTGCAACACACCAAATCCTTGAAGACATCGGACTGATGAAAATGCTGCCTGGCATGACTGTAATCAATACTTGCGATTTCAACCAGACTAAAGCCGCTACTATTGCAATTGCAGAACACCACGGACCAGTCTACCTACGTTTCGGCCGTCCATCTGTTCCAAATTTCACTCCTGAAAATGGGACTTTCGAAATCGGAAAGGCAGTATTGCTTAACGAAGGAACTGATGTAACAATTGTGGCTACCGGACACCTAGTTTGGGAAGCATTGGTTGCTGCTGAAGCTTTAGAAGCTAAAGGAATTTCGGCAGAAGTAATCAATATCCACACGATCAAACCTCTTGATGAAGAAGCTATCTTAAAATCAATCGCTAAGACAAAATGTATCGTGACTGCTGAAGAGCATAATATGCTCGGCGGATTAGGAGAAAGCGTAGCAAGAGTTTTGTCGTTAAACAATCCTGCACCGCAAGAATTTGTTGCAGTAAATGACAGCTTTGGCGAATCGGGAACACCAGACCAACTGATGCAGAAATACAAGCTTAACAATCAAGCTATTGTTGAAGCCGCTGAAAAAGTAATTAAAAGAAAATAAAATTTCTTTCATAATAAAAAATCCCGCTCAATGAGCGGGATTTTTTATTATCGTTTTTATCTTAGTGACAACTTGGATCTAAATGTCTTTTCAAACCGCCCGGTGTTCCAGCGCAATTTGGTATTTGATCGAATGGGTATAAATTACCAAAACTATCTTTTATTTCTACTCTTGTCCTTGTACCATCACCGTCGTCATCAACATCTATAAAGTTAGGTATACCATCTCCATCGGTGTCATCATCATAATAATTACCATTACCGTTCAAATCTTCTAAATAGGATAAGATTCCATCTCCATCGGTATCGCTATATTTTACCGAATGCAGGTTTAAGGCAAAAACCAAAGGTGCGTAGGCAGGAATTGCAGAACCAGATGGAGGGCTATTAAAGTAACCCAGTCCAGAAGGAATAAACAAAAGCCCTACACCATAATCTGTCAATAGTGTACCTCCAGGATTTGAAGGATCATCAATTGCATTTCCTGTTTTAAATTCTGTAAGCAAATTTCTCCATCCAGAAACTACTCGCCCTTGTGAAATCCAAATTGGATTTGGTCTCTGATCGAATTCAGTACCATCCAAAATATGCCCTTTATAAGTTACAAGAGTAGAATCAACAGTTGTTGGAGACTGCCCAATACCTTCTCTAATTTTTATATAATACAGTTTATATTCTACCGGGTCTTCAATAAGCGTTCCTACTAAAGGATCTGCATTCGTGAAACCTCTTACATCGTTTTTCACCATTTTAAATTGCAACGGATACTCCGTCTGATTCCAAATAGAAACCTGTGAACCTCCTTCTGGAATTACAGTAATGGCTGGAATCGGATTATTATTAGCATCTGTAGTAACTGTCAAGTAATGCGTTTTCAAATAGGTCTCTATATCCGCAATGTCTGATGCATATTGTGCAACTCTGTCTCTTGGCGGAGCAACACTTACGGAATCATCATCCTTTTTACAAGAGAAAAGTACAGTACTTGAAACTATAGCTATAAAAAAAAGCTTAATTCTGGTCATTATTATTGAATTTAGAGGCGCAAGATACAATTTTGATTTATTTTTGTAAATAAATTAACTTAGATTTTAAGTTTTAGTATGAGAGTAGATAAATACTTATGGTGCATTCGATATTATAAGACGCGCAATATGGTAACTGAGGCTTGCAAAAAGAACCACATTACAGTAAACGGACAGGTCGCCAAACCCTCCAAAGAGGTATTTCCGACAGACAAGATTACCTTCAGGAAAGACCAGATCATACACACGATAACCGTGCTCGATATTCCCCAAAATCGTGTTGGCGCCAAGCTGGTTGATATTTATAGAAAAGATGACACCCCAATCGAATCATTCCAGCATCTAGAGCTTTTAAAGTTATCTAAAGAACATTATAGAAAACATGGCGAAGGAAGGCCAACTAAAAAAGACCGCAGGGATTTGGAAGACTTTAGCTTGGATTTCGAAGAAGACGAAACAGAATAGCATTTAATCTTTAGATGATATATAAATCTACCCTCAATCGCCTAAAGAAACAAACCGTTTTTTATCTTTGGAAAAAATAAATCAAAATGAGCAAAAATATAATTCTTAACAATCAAGAAATAGAACACAAAATCCTAAGAATCGCTTATCAGATATACGAAACTTTTGTGGATGAAGAAGAAATTGTTATCGCCGGAATTGCTAAAAACGGCTTCATTTTTGCCGAAAAGATTGCTCAGAAAGTCAACCAAATAGCCGATCTAAAAGTATCGCTATGCGAAGTATATATCGACAAACAAAACCCTCAAAACCAAATCACCACTTCTCTAGAAAAAAAGCAGTACGAAAACAAAGGACTTGTTCTTGTTGACGATGTGCTTAACTCTGGAACTACATTAGCCTATGGCGTAAAGCATTTTTTGGACGTTCCTTTGAAAAAATTCAAAACCGCCGTACTTGTAGACCGAAACCATAAAAAATATCCCGTGAAAGCCGATTTCAAGGGAATTTCGCTATCTACTTCCTTACAAGAGCACGTTCAGATTGTTTTTGAAGATTCAGAAGATTATGCTTACCTAAGCTAAAATTTCAGAAATAGCTGAAACAACTTCTTCAGGAGATTGATTATCGACAATCACGACATGCGTCGCTTGATTGTAGTAATAGCTTCGGTCAAAAAGATGCTTGGCAATATACTCTTTCATTTCTTCTTTTTCCTGCTCTGCTATAAGCGGACGATTATCTTTAATGGAAAGCAACCTGCTATAAAGCGTCTCAATCGAAGCTTTCAGGTAAAAAGAAACTATATTGCTTCCATTAAGCATTTCGTGGTTATTGGCATAACAAGGAGTTCCGCCGCCTAAGCTCAGTATCATCTGTTCGTCAGAAGAGATTAATTCTTTAAATATTTGGTGCTCCAGCTTTCGAAAATAGATTTCTCCTTTCTGGTCGAATATATTTTTTACAGACATTCCAACCCTTTCTTCGATGATTTTGTCTAAATCGTAAACACTGATTTGAGTTTTTTCAGACAGCAAATAGGCAATTGTTGACTTTCCAGAACCCATATAACCCAATAAAATAATTTTTGTCATCGAAATAAATCCTTATAAATTAAGGCATTATGAAAGATTATTAAAAAAAGACAAATTTAAAACAAATTTGCTTTGAAAAATAAATAATAAGGCCTTATATTTGCACCCGCATTCAAGAAATTAAATGACTCGATAGCTCAGTCGGTA
>RCUH01000734.1_pt1 | contig 29846 bp, 25 predicted proteins | sample 2166191 | NCBI WGS metagenome assembly RCUH01 (sample SAMN09932848, study PRJNA488358) | compost metagenome | feature: garden; material: soil; isolation source: compost soil in an enriched community after 214 h of incubation | place: Germany: Experimental Botanical Garden Goettingen | collected...
CTAAAGAAAATTTTACAAAGAAGAACTTAAAAAGATTTTAGAAACCCAAAAATCGTTTCATACTGAGTTGCAAAATGATGATTTGTACAATGACTGCGTTCGGGAATTATATAGAAATAATGAAGCGCATCAATTGACTCTCAGTAAAAAAGATTTTGTGCATCTTTTTATGGATGATATTATTTTCTATCAAAGACCATTGAGAAGTCAAAAGTCTTCTATTTCTAATTGTACATTGGAATTCAGAAAATACAAAGATGAAAATGGAGTAGAGCATACTCAATATTTAAAAGCGATTCCAAAATCTAATCCATACTATCAGGAATTTCGGGTTTGGCAATGGATTTTTAATCTCAATATTTATAAAAGAGATGATGATTCCAACGTTACAAAAGAGTTTTTAAATTCAACTGAAGATTTTGAAAATCTGTTTGAATTCTTGACTAATAGAAAAGAGGTTGACCAAAAAGCTTTGCTAAAACATTTTAAATTAAATGAAAAGTCGCATCGCTGGAATTATGTAGAAGATAAAAAATATCCTTGTAACGAAACCAAAACGATGATTTCTTCAAGGTTAGATAAAGTCGAAAATATTGCTGATGATTTCCTGACAAGAGAAATTGAGCAGAAGATTTGGCACATTATCTATTCCGTAAATGATAAAATGGAATACGAAAAAGCATTGAAATCGTTTGCTAATAAAAACAATCTGGATGAAAATTCTTTCTTCGAAACTTTCAGAAAATTCCCACCATTTAAAAGTGAATATGGTTCCTTTTCGGAGAAAGCGATTAAGAAATTATTGCCTTTGATGCGTTTGGGGAAATATTGGAATTATGATAATATTAGTGAATATTCAAAAGACAGAATTCAGAAAATCATTACAGGAGAATTCGACGAAAATATTAAAGATAAAGTAAGAGAAAAAGCAATAAATCTTACTACTGAAAGTCACTTTCAAGGTTTACAATTGTGGTTGGCTCAATATATTGTTTACGGCAGACATTCTGAAGCATCGTTGATTGGGAAATGGAATTCCGCAGATGATTTGGAAGAATTCTTAAAAGAGTTTAAACAACATTCGCTGCGTAATCCGATTGTAGAGCAGGTTATTACGGAAACGCTCCGTGTGGTTAAAGATATTTGGCTGAAGTATGGAAATGGTGCTAAAGATTTCTTCAACGAAATTCATATTGAGTTGGGTCGTGAAATGAAAAATACTGCCGAAGACCGCAAACAAATTACCAATATGGTTACGGAAAATGAAAACACGAATCTCCGTATCAAATCTTTGCTGGCTGAAATGATGAATGATAGTGCGGTAGAAAATGTTCGTCCTTATTCTCCAATGCAACAAGAGATTTTAAAAATCTATGAAGATGGTATTCTGAAATCTGATATCGAAATTGAGGATGATATTTTGAAAATCAGCAAAACCGCACAACCTTCTTCATCAGATTTAAAAAGATACAAACTTTGGTTGGAGCAAAAATATAAATCGCCTTACACAGGACAAATTATTCCTCTAAATAAATTGTTCACACCGGAATATGAAATTGAACACATCATTCCTCAAAGCCGATATTTTGATGACAGTTTTAGCAATAAAGTGATTTGTGAATCGGCAGTTAATAAACTGAAGGATAATTATATTGGTTTAGGTTTTATCAAACAATTTCACGGTTATAAAGTATCAGATAAAATCAAAATATTTGAAGTTGAAGAATATGAAGATTTTGTTAAAAAACATTACGCCAACAATCGAGGCAAAAGAAATAAACTTCTTTTGGAAGAAATACCTGAAAAGATGATTGAACGGCAATTGAACGATACGCGTCATATCAGCAAATATATTTTTGGGGTTCTTTCTAATATAGTAAGAGTAGAAGATGGAAGTGATGACGGTGTAAATTCTAAAAATATAATTCCTGGAAATGGAAAAATTACGACACAATTGAAACAAGATTGGGGGCTTAATGATGTTTGGAATGATTTGATTCTCCCACGTTTTGAAAGAATGAATCAAGTGACCAATTCAACAGATTTTACTGCTTGGAATGAAAATCATCAGAAATTTCTCCCTACTGTTCCAATTGAGTTTTCAAAAGGATTTTCAAAGAAAAGAATCGACCATCGTCATCACGCTTTGGATGCGTTGGTGATTGCTTGTGCGACTAAAGACCACGTAAATTTATTGAATAATCAATCAGCAAAATCTGATACGAAACGTTACGATTTGAAAAAGAAACTGATGAAATTTGAAAAGGTAATTTACAATCATCCGCAAACTGGAGAAAGAATAGAGCGAGAAGTTCCTAAACAATTTTTAAAACCTTGGGATAACTTCACAGCTGATGCTAAAAATAGACTAGAAACTATCATCGTAAGTTTTAAACAAAACCTTCGTGTCATTAATAAAGCTACTAATCATTACGAAAAATGGATAGAGAAAGATGGTATGAAAACTAAAGAAAGAGTTGAGCAGACTGGAATAAATTGGGCAATCAGAAAGCCGATGCATAAAGAAACAGTTTCCGGAAAAGTAGATTTATCAAGAATTAAAGTGCCTAAAGGTAAAATCTTAACTGCCACAAGGAAAAGTTTAGATACATCATTTGATTTGAAATCGATTAATTCTATTACTGATACTGGAATCCAAAAAATTCTTAAAAACTATTTAGAATTTAAAGGTAGTTCAGAGCTGGCATTTTCTCCAGAAGGAATTGAAGATTTGAATAATAATATTGAAAAGTACAATGATGGAAAATCACATCAGCCAATTAATAAGGTCAGAGTATTTGAATTAGGTAGCAAATTTCAAGTTGGGCAGATTGGAAATAAAAAAGATAAATATGTTGAGGCAGCAAAAGGTACAAACTTATTTTTTGCAGTTTATGAAGATGAAAATGGGAAAAGAAGTTATGAAACAATTCCTTTGAATATTGTTGTTGAAAGGCAAAAGCAAGGATTGCAATCTGTTCCAGAAACAAATGAATTGGGAAATGTGTTGAAATTCCATCTCTCACCAAACGATTTGGTTTATATTCCAGATAATAAAAATGAGTCTGACCAAAGTGACTTTAATAATTTAGATAAACAACAAATTAATAATTTATACAAAATGGTAAGTTCATCAACTTATCAATGCTTTTTTATTCGCAATGATGTTTCTACGTCAATCGTAAATAAGATTGAATTTTCTTCATTAAATAAAATGGAAAAAACCATTGAAGGCATTATGATAAAAGAGTCTTGTATTAAAGTAAGAATAAATCGGTTAGGAAACATCTCAAAAGCATAGACGTATGATCACTCGCTCCATCTACATCGGCAATCCCGCTTACCTCAAGCTCAAAGATGAGCAAATGTATATTATGGAACCATTCTCCAATGAGATGAAAGGCAAAGTTCCAGTGGAAGATTTAGGCTTACTAATGTTGGACCATTTTCAGATTACGATTTCCCATCAACTGATTCAGAAAATGATGGGAAATAATGTTGTTGTGGTCAGTTGCGATAGTTATCATTTACCACACGGGATAATGCTTCCATTTTACGGGCATACCGAACATTCAGACCGTGTAAAAGACCAATTGGAAGCCAGCGAACCGCTAAAAAAACAACTCTGGAAACAAACAATAGAATGTAAAATTGAAAATCAAAAAGAAGTATTAAGAAGGTTAGGGAATTATTTTGAACCAATGCTTGATTATCAAAGCAATGTGAAAACTGGCGATATTACCAATATGGAAGGTATTGCAGCTCAGCATTACTGGAAATATCTCATTAGTTTGGATTTTCTCAGACAGCGTTTCGGCGATTCACCGAATCAATTTTTCAACTTTGGATATGCTGTTCTTAGAAGTATTGTTGCGAGGTCAATTGTTGAAACCGGCTTGCTTCCTGTCCTTGGGATTTTCCATAAAAATAAATACAATCCTTATTGTCTTGCAGATGATCTGATGGAGCCTTACCGTCCATTTGTAGATTTATTGGTAATGGATTGGCTAACAAAAAATCAGAATATTGAAGAACTGACCAAAGAATTCAAAGCCCACATCTTGCAAATCGCAACCAAGGATGTGCTGATAGACGGTAAAACAAGACCATTGTTGGTGGCGGTAAAAACAACTGCTACTTCGCTTTACAAATGCTACACGGGAGAAAAACGATTGATTTCTTATCCTGAGTTCAAATAAATGAATAGTTTGGTCATTGTACTTTTTACATCGTACATAATACAATAGAAAATGAATGCCGAAAGGTTTAACGCTTACCGAATTATGTGGGTCTTAGTATTATACGACTTGCCGACAGAGACCAAAGCCAATATGAAAGATGCCAATCGTTTTCGTAAGGCTTTGATGGACGATGGCTTTGCATTATTTCAGTTTTCGATGTATATGCGACATTGCCCTAGTCGGGAAAATGCGGAGGTACATATCAAGCGGGTGAAGTTTATGTTGCCAAAAGCAGGCAAGGTTGCCATCATGTGCATCACAGATAAGCAATTTGGGGACATCGAAATCTTCTTTGCCAGAAATAAAGAAGAATCGCCACCGACGTTCCAACAACTCGAATTGTTTTAATTTTCGAATCCTAAATAAATAAAAAATCCACTGAAATTCAGTGGATTAACTTTTGAGGTTGTGTTATATCTCAAAGATACTCAAAAATGAAAGCAATTCACAACAGTTTCGAAAGTTCTTCGGCGTATTTAATCGTTGTGTTATATCTCAAAGATACTCAAAAATGAAAGCAATTCACAACGAACCTATGACACAAGAAGTACAAATCATTGTTGTGTTATATCTCAAAGATACTCAAAAATGAAAGCAATTCACAACATGAACGCACCGCAAACCCAGCAAAGATCAGTTGTGTTATATCTCAAAGATACTCAAAAATGAAAGCAATTCACAACTAAAGTTCCAAGATGAGTATATTGAGAAGCGTTGTGTTATATCTCAAAGATACTCAAAAATGAAAGCAATTCACAACCATTGTGCGGTATAGATTTGAGTATGAGCGGTTGTGTTATATCTCAAAGATACTCAAAAATGAAAGCAATTCACAACAAAAACACCGACGATAAAATCTGTCTACCAGTTGTGTTATATCTCAAAGATACTCAAAAATGAAAGCAATTCACAACATTTCTTCAGTAGCTTCAGAACTGAGAGCTGTTGTGTTATATCTCAAAGATACTCAAAAATGAAAGCAATTCACAACTATTCAAAGATAGGATTCTCAAAAATCAAAGTTGTGTTATATCTCAAAGATACTCAAAAATGAAAGCAATTCACAACAGACTTTGCAACTATCTCCCAATTGTATGGGTTGTGTTATATCTCAAAGATACTCAAAAATGAAAGCAATTCACAACAATATTTAATTAATAATTTTTGAATAAAAAGTTGTGTTATATCTCAAAGATACTCAAAAATGAAAGCAATTCACAACGAGAAGCAAAACCAAGGATTTCGCTTTTGTGTTGTGTTATATCTCAAAGATACTCAAAAATGAAAGCAATTCACAACCACAACACCGCCTGCTTCTGAGAATGACGTGTTGTGTTATATCTCAAAGATACTCAAAAATGAAAGCAATTCACAACGGAAAATGTTTATTTCATTACCGGCGACAAGTTGTGTTATATCTCAAAGATACTCAAAAATGAAAGCAATTCACAACACAACTTTTTAGTAACTGTTTTATTTTCTCGTTGTGTTATATCTCAAAGATACTCAAAAATGAAAGCAATTCACAACATTAAAATGTTTAAGTACAAAAATCCAGAAGTTGTGTTATATCTCAAAGATACTCAAAAATGAAAGCAATTCACAACCATCTCTGGTCATCAGTAGTATGAATACCAGTTGTGTTATATCTCAAAGATACTCAAAATTGAAAGCAATTCACAACTCCTTTGGAAATATCGCATTAACGATTCCCGTTGTGTTATATCTCAAAGATACTCAAAAATGAAAGCAATTCACAACATGGAGGTCTTTCACTGAATAGCTACGGAGGTTGTGTTATATCTCAAAGATACTCAAAAATGAAAGCAATTCACAACGGCGTTGTACACTTCCAATTTATGGAATGAGTTGTGTTATATCTCAAAGATACTCAAAAATGAAAGCAATTCACAACAATGGTGCCATCTATGTATAGCAACAATGAGTTGTGTTATATCTCAAAGATACTCAAAAATGAAAGCAATTCACAACATCTTTAGAACACGTTCTACAAAGGTCACAGTTGTGTTATATCTCAAAGATACTCAAAAATGAAAGCAATTCACAACATTTATTAAATGATTCTACAAATTCCTTTGGTTGTGTTATATCTCAAAGATACTCAAAAATGAAAGCAATTCACAACTAGAATTAGGTACATCTTCCGAAGCTCTTGGTTGTGTTATATCTCAAAGATACTCAAAAATGAAAGCAATTCACAACTAGCGTTTCGAAGCTAATTTGTAATAATCTGTTGTGTTATATCTCAAAGATACTCAAAAATGAAAGCAATTCACAACTAAGATGATAGGCGCCGTTGATGATGCCGAGTTGTGTTATATCTCAAAGATACTCAAAAATGAAAGCAATTCACAACACGTACGATAATTTAAAACCAAAATATTATGTTGTGTTATATCTCAAAGATACTCAAAATTGAAAGCAATTCACAACCATCTCTGGTCATCAGTAGTATGAATACCAGTTGTGTTATATCTCAAAGATACTCAAAATTGAAAGCAATTCACAACATTTCCATTGTTGGAATAACGAAAGCAAAGGTTGTGTTATATCTCAAAGATACTCAAAAATGAAAGCAATTCACAACTGTGGTTGTTCGGGGGGCGACGCTTTCGCTGTTGTGTTATATCTCAAAGATACTCAAAAATGAAAGCAATTCACAACTAATGTTTGTTTTAAAAATATTGTTCTAAGGTTGTGTTATATCTCAAAGATACTCAAAAATGAAAGCAATTCACAACTGGTTGAGGAATACACAGAGGAATAAATTTGTTGTGTGATATCCCAAAGATACTCAAAAATGAAAGCAACTTGTAGATGTTTCTATTTTACTTCTCAAGTTTAATAATAACAGGAAAGTGATCACTCCACCCACCCATATACCTCGAGCCAGAATAAGTCCGGAGCGGGAAGTTGTTGTTCTTGCGACTTTTATTTCTTAATCGGGAATTATTGTAGATTTCCGCTGTGATAGTTTGGAAGTTGAAAATCGTTTTGAGATGATCTTCAGTCCACAAAATCTGGTCAAAACAAACGCCCATTCTCCCATGATAGGTGGTGAATTGTTGCTTCTCGTACAAAGCCTCAAAAGGATTGTTCAACATCGGTTTCTGTTTTTTATCAAAGCATAATTGTTGTATGGCTTCAGCATCAGGATTGTCATTGAAATCACCAATCACTACAACCGCTTCTTTCTTCTCAGCCAAACCTTGAACAGTTTCGTGTAACTTCTTCAAGATATAATCCCGTTGCTGCTTTTTGATGTCGCGATTTCGCTTGGAAGGCAAATGCAGAACAAAAATGTGAAATCTTTTTCCATCCATTAATAGTTCAGCGTGTAGAATATCTCTGGTGTCAAATGTTAAATTTTCATTCCTCTGAAAATGCAATATTTGAGATTGAACCAAAGTATATTTTCGCTTATCAAAAAGCAAGGCAACGCTCAATCCCCTTGAATCTCGCGATTGTTGATAGATGATTTCGTAATTATGAATCGGCGAATTTTCATCAGTCAAATTCTCCAAGACAGATTTAGCACCAATTTCTGCCAGTCCAATGACGGAAGGCAATTGTCCATAATCCTCTTCAATATATCGAAATACATTGCTAATTTTGTGAATCTTTTGGTTGTATTTATACTCATCCCAATTATACAAACCAAAACTGCTGACGTCTGCAGAATCCTGATTTGGAGGATAAAAATTCTCCACGTTGTAAAACATCATCAATTCAGAATCCATAGATGCTACCAACGTTTTCTGCGCATAAATAGGAAAGTCAAAAACACAATCGTCGCCATCACGCCCAAAATGATATAATAGCCATGTTTATGGTGCAATTCGGGCATCACATCGAAGTTCATTCCGTAGATTCCGGCAATGAACGTGATTGGCAAAAAGTAAACAGAGTAGATTGCCAAAAGCTTCATCACCTGATTGGCTTTTTGGTCAGACAATGCCAAAAACATTGAGATCATATTCGTGGTTTGTGCATTCAGATGGTCAAAATCGGCGATTACGTCTTTTTGCTTATCAATCAAGTCCATCACTTGCACATCTTCTAAGTCAAGCGTTTTGAATTTTGCAATCCATTCACCCGAGATATTCAATATTCTGGTATTGAGGCCGGATTTTCGTTTCAGTTTATAAAGCCTTCGGATTTGTACAGAATCGTTGGTGTTTTTCAGGAATATTTCGTTTTCCATCACATCCAAAAGTTCCAGCAAGCCACTACTTTCGTCATCAAAACTTTTCATGATTTTCAATGCCAGTCGCAGCGCCAAATCATCTCTGCTGATCAGGTCAATGTCCTCTTTGTCCAGTTCCGCGCACATTTCTTGGATGCTTTTGCTCTTTGTTCTATGCGTCGTGATGATGAGGCTTGGAAGCAGGAAAATACCCAATTTACTGCTGATATCGCTGATATTATTAAGTGTTCTACGTTCCAGATCCGTAGCTTCCCTTGTCAGAAAAAACTTCACATCGCCCACTTCTTCAAATTTCGGAAGGTGGTTTGGGTCAATCGTGTCCTCCAAAAGAAGCTGATTGATATGATACCGCTGATGTAAAAACTGGAGATCTTCCTCCGTAGGCGCGGTCACATCGATCCATTCCCAATGTTTCGATTTATATTTCTGTTCTATAGGCATACCGCAAAACTAAATAAAATAACAATTAGTTGCTCAAAATGAAGCATTCAAATTATTTGGGCAGCTTTATCCGCCTGTAGTTATCCTGAATTTGCAGAAGGACTCCCAATTCTTTTCTGCAGACGATTTCGGTTTAAATAGAATTTTAAGTCAAACAAAAAAGGATTTATGTTCAAACCTAGCGAAGTGGTTCATCGATTCAAATAAAAATAAATATTAAAGTTGAGATAATTCGGGCTGCGTTTCACAATATTCAACAATTGTGATAATTAGAAAGTTATGCTTGTAATTTAAATTACTGAAAATCAATTTAATATTTAACATCACAATTCTAACATTCAATTAAAAAACCTATGTGACAAATAAAATAATTATTTTTGCAGGTACTTTTAAAATAACAAAATGATCAAAAGTGTAATCTCAGGCGTAGGCCATTACGTTCCTGAAAATATTGTAACCAACGATGACCTTTCCAAACTGATGACCACCAACGATGAGTGGATCACCGAGAGAACTGGCATCAAAGAAAGAAGACACCGCAAAAACCGCGTAGATTCTGAAGAAACAACTTCTTTCTACGGTTTCAAAGCGTCAGAAATTGCTCTGAAAAACGCAAATCTTACAGCTCAAGATATTGATTATATTGTATTCGCCACTTTATCTCCAGATTATTATTTTCCTGGTTCAGGTGTGCTTTTACAAGATTTGTTGGGTTGCGGAACGATTGGCGCACTGGATGTTAGAAATCAATGTTCAGGTTTTGTTTATGCAATGAGCGTTGCAGATGCTTTCATCAAATCTGGATTGTATAAGAATGTTTTAGTAGTCGGTGCAGAGATCCATTCGTTCGGATTGGATTTTTCTGATGCCGGGCGAGGCGTTTCTGTCATCTTCGGAGATGGAGCAGGAGCGGTAGTTTTATCGGCCAGTGAAGATGCTAACGCTAAAGGAATCCTGTCGGTTAATATGCATTCTGAAGGAAAGTATGCTGAAGAATTAGCCGTGAAATTCCCAGGAACCAAATTGGGATGGAGCGATACTTTGTTGACAAACCCAGACTCTGTAACCTCAGAAGATATTTATCCTGTGATGAATGGAAACTTTGTTTTCAAACATGCGGTAACGAGATTTCCAGAAACTATTTTAGAAGCTTTGCAAAAAGCAGGGAAAACCATTGAAGATTTGGATTTACTCATTCCACACCAGGCGAATATCAGAATTGCGCAATACGTTCAGCAATTGTTGCATCTTCCAGACGAAAAAGTCTTCGTGAATATCCAAAAATATGGAAACACAACCGCAGCATCTATTCCGATTGCTTTGAGTGAAGCGATTCAGGAAGGCAGAATGAAGCGTGGCGATTTGGTTTGTATGTCAGCTTTCGGAAGTGGATTCACTTGGGGAAGTGTCCTTTTTGAATATTAATTCAATTCTACATAAAATAAAAAAAGCGCTATTCGGATTCCCCAATAGCGCTTTTTCTTACTCATTGATTTGTTTGACGACTTTATCGGATAAAACTTTTAGTTGCGTCATTTCTTCCAAACTTAGATTCATTGCTTTTGCCAATTCAATCGGGATGCAGTTGGCTTTTTCCTTTAGTTTCCTCCCTTTTTCTGTGAGATGAATTTTAACAACACGTTCATCTTCCTTGCTTCGTTTTCTTGTCAAAAGATTTTTCGATTCCAAACGTTTCAACAGAGGTGTCAAAGTTCCATTATCCAATTGCAAAATTTCTCCAACTTGGTTCACGGTCAAGTCATCCTTTTCCCAAAGTGCCATCATTGCGATGTATTGCGGATAAGTCAGCCCAATATCTTTCAGAATAGGTCGATAACACTGCATTATCTCGCGGTGCAAAACATAAACAGAGAAGCAAAGTTGCTTGTCGAGTTTTAGTAAATCTTCCATATTGGGCTTTTTAATTTAATCCTTTTCAATCTTCAAAGATAACAGATTTAGCTTTTATTAGTCGTTACTCACAGTCAATTTCACTTCCATATTTCCTCTGGTTGCATTAGAATAAGGACAAATTTGGTGCGCTTTTTCAATCAATTCCTGAGCTTGTTCCAAAGAAACACCTGGAATGTTCGCGTGCAGTTCAGCTTCCAATCCAAAACCGCCGTTCTCGATTTGTCCGATTCCAACTTTTGCTGTAACCGTAGTTTCGCCAGTTTCAATTTTACTTTGTTTTATAACTAAGTTCAGTGCGCTGTCAAAACAAGCTGAATATCCTGCTGCAAAAAGCATTTCCGGGTTGGCAAAATCGTCGTTTGCGCCACCTAAACCTTTTGGCATTCTCACTTCTAAGTCAAGAATTCCGTTATCACTTTTCACGTTTCCGTTTCTTCCTCCTGTGGCTGTTGCGCCAATGCTGTACAATGTTTTCATTTTGTTGTTGATTTAATTATTATTGGATGGTGCAAATGTATTGTGTAAAATTATATTTTGCACAATATAAAATAATGTTTACATCAAAATCTATTATTGATGCAAACTATAAAAGTGACTGAAGAACTTTAAATAGAAGGATTTATACTTTTGTTAAAGTATAACGATAAAGAAAGTCCCTCTCAATTGGAGAGGGATTTAGGGAGAGGATTTAAATAAAATCATAGTAACCATTGTCCTTTCCAAGGATTTTCTGGTCGTTGGTATTCAGCCATCTTTTCAAAACTGTAGCGTAAACTTTTCGGAAATCTTCTTTATAAATCAAATCGCCGTCGTTCAATTTCGTGAGGTCGGGAAGTGGATTCAAAAGTCCTTTTTTCTTGAGTCCTCCGCTGATGAAAAACATTTGGTTCGCGGTTCCGTGGTCAGTTCCATTGCTCGCATTTTGCGCAACTCGTCGCCCAAATTCTGAAAAAGTCATTATCATCACATCACTAAATTTTCCATTCTCCTTCATATCTTTAGTGAAAACCTCCACCGCATCATTGATGGTTTGAAAAAGTTGAGTCTGACGTTGATTCTGATTGGTATGTGTATCAAAACTTCCAACTGATAGATAATAAACTTGCGTGTTAATATCAGATTTAATCAATGAAGCAATTGTTTTGAAGTCTTTCCCGATTTGCGTTGTAGGATAAACTTTGTCCGTCGGTTTCACTTTGCTTTCCTTAAAGATATATTCTGAATTATTGACCGTATTTCCAAGTGTGCTGTAAAGATAGCTCGCCAAATCGTGGTCGTGATCGTGGTTGTCAGAAGCCAATTTTTTATAAAGACTTTCTTGGCTGTTGTCGAATAATTTCTTTGGATCTTTGAAGGCGATTGCTTTCCTATTTTCACCCTTCATTGCCAAACTTAGCAGATCATCAACTTCAATCGCCTGAGTCGGATTTGTGCAATCGTGACAAGCTTCGTCCAAATATCTTCCCAGCCAACCCGTGTTTACAAACTGATCACTATCGCTCGCCGAATGCCAAATATCCATACTTCGGAAGTGCGATTTGTTGGGTTCTGGGTAACCAACGTTGTTCATCACAGCCAATTCGCCGTTGTCATAAAGTTCCTTGAAGAATTTCAAATTAGGATTGATTCCTGCTTCGTCCGTCAAGAGCAATGCATCATTTTCCTTGATTGAAATTTGATTTCGGGATTTATAATATATGTCATTTTTAATAGGGATAATGGTGTTCAGTCCGTCATTTCCACCAGTGAATTGGAGGATGATGAGCGTTTTTCCATTCATTGCAATTGCTTCTGGAAGCGTCAAAGCTTTTAGAAAATTGGGAAATAGAAACGATGCTGCGGCAAGACTCGTGGTTTGGAGAAAGGTTTTTCTATTGATAATCATAACGGCTTATTTTAACAAAGTTGATATTCCGGCGTACACATCAAACTGATCATCAGGTGTTGCTTGCTTTTTCCAGCGTTGAATTCCGTGATCATATTTCTTATTTTATCTGTCGGATTTGGCAGTAGTAATGCAAAAAGATCTTCATTCAGAATATTGCCGACGCTTTCCCAGTGGATCGTGATTTTGTTCTGTTTGTTGTTGACAATCAGTTTCTTTTCGCCTCCTCCCATATTTAGGTCATCATCGGATTTTGGTTCGATATCCAGCGTTTTGTAACCTGCCATTACAGACGGGATTTTCATTCTGAGAAGTAGGGTAGAACTATCGATCCATCCAATTCCAGAAGGCCATCCTGCGACATTTGGCGGTTGAAGAAGTTGTTGTCCAAGGATTCTTTCAAAGTTGTAAATAGTGTTCCCATTTTGAATATCCATTGGCAAAATTCTTCGGATTCCGACAATCAGATCAACTGGTGATTTCACTTTTGCTCCGATATTTTTCTCGGCATAAAACCAATTGGAAAGAAAAATTTCATCCAGCAAAGTCTTAATGTCATAATTTGATTTGAAGAAGGTTTCGCTTAATGATTGGATTTGTTTATCGTCCGGCGTTTCGTTAATTAGATATTTATAGATTTTGGTTGTGATAAATTTGGCGCATTCAGGTTTTTCAAGAATCATATTAATAATGTCAGTTCCCGTAAAATTTCCCGTTTTTCCAAAGAATTCTTTCTCTCCAGAATCGTGTTGCTTCAGGTTTTCACGAAATTCTCCATTCTCGTCATAACTCCAGCCAGTGAAAGCTCTTGCGGATTCGCGAATGTCTTTTTCTGAATAATTCCCTGTCCCAAGCGTAAAAAGTTCCATCAATTCTCTTGCAAAATTCTCGTTGGCTTTCGCTTTTTTATTTTGTTGATTATTAAGGAAATTCAACATTGCAGGAGATTTTGAAACTTCGAATAGCAAATCACGAAAATTCCCTAAGCCGTGCTTTCTGAAAATATTAATAATATCAAGATTAAAAAGAGATTGCTGAATCCTCGTCGCAAAATGCCCGTGCCAAAAAAGCGCCATTTTTTCCTGAAGCTGATTGGTGCTGTTGATCATCAGATTTTGCCAAGCTTTCCCGATGGCCAAGTTGTGGTCTTTATTAAACTGATTGACAGGTTTTTTGTCAGTAGATTTAGACATTTCCTGATATTTCTGATAAGTTATTTTATAGGCTTCAATCTCAATCGGTTTGTAGTCGGACGTTGATTTCAATTCTTGATATAATTTCTTTTGACTGATGTTCTTCAGCTTCTCGATATCATTGTGGTGAATCCCAAAACCCGCTCTGGAAACCAAATGTTTATTCTTCAAAAAGTTATTCATAACAAGGGATTTAGTGATTTGATTAAGGATTTTAATCTATGTTAAAGCAAAAATGATGAAAACAAACATTTGTCAGAAAAAATTAATATTGAATCTTGATTTTAATTAATTGAAAATTAGAAGATTGTTTGGCGTGATGTTAGATTTATAAAACAATTTTGATGCTTTGGCACGGTATTTACAAGTAAGACCTTTGTAAAATTTAAAATTTAAGAATATGAAATCTTTAAAGCAATTAATATTAGGAGCGGGAATTTTGGCAGGAGGTTTATTATCTGCACAAAGTTCTAATATGAACAATATGTTGAAAATTGGTCTCAACGGAGGTGTTTCTACCGGCGGTAATACGGCTGCAAACCTTGGTGTTGACTTGGCTTATCAGCATCTTGTGACACCAGGTTTTGGTCTTGGTATTGCAACTGGTTACAATAATTATTTTGGTAAAGATAGAAATGTGTCAATCAATGGTGCTAATGTAGATGTGAGAAACAATGATTTCGGGGTAATTCCTGTGGCAGCGCTTTTCAGAGTTTATCCAAAGCAAACTGGATTTTATTTTGGAGCTGACTTAGGTTATGGATTCATCGTTGGAGATGATTACGTTGCAGATAATGTGAACGTTGCAAGACCAGATGGTGGTTTCTACATCAAACCAGAAATCGGTTACCACAACAGAGATTGGAACTTCTTTGCTCAGTACAACAAAACATTTACTGGCGACAAAGGACAAATTGGTGATCAAAAATACAACGCCGGAGCAATCGGAGTTGGATTCAGCTACAATATTCCTTTAGGAAACTAAAACTTAATTTTCCATTCTTTAATATTTGAGGAAAAGGAACATTAATTCAATAAACTATGATACAAGCAAAGCCTTCATTTTCTAATGTTGGCTTTCTTTTTTATAAAACTTATCATACATCAATAGTAATTTTGATTGATTCTAATTAGATTTGCATCATTAAAATTATTAAAAAAAATGAAAAAAGTATTATTACTTGCTGTACTAGTTAGCGGATTGGCTTTCGGACAAACAAAAAAAGTGACAAGCTCAGACGTTCACTGGTGGGGATATAAAATCGCAAAAACAGAAGCTTCTTCTCACGATGGAACTGTAAACGTAAAATCTGGAAATCTTGTTCTTAAAAATGGAGCGGTTGTAGGTGGAGATTTCGTTTTGGATATGACGTCTATCAACGCAACAGACCTTTCTGGAGAATACCAAGGAAAATTGAATGGTCACTTGAAAAACGGTGATTTCTTCGAAGTTGAAAAATTCCCGACAGCGACTTACAAAATCACTTCTGTTAAGAAAAACACAAACAAAGATTACAACTTTGTAGTGAACGGAAACTTGACTGTAAAAGGAAAAACTGCACCAGTTTCTTTCCCTGCAAAAATCACTTCTGCAAACGGAGTTGTGACTTTGGAATCTGATAAATTCTCTTTCGACAGACAGAAATTTGATGTGACCTACAAATCTACTATGCAAGATGTAATGGTAAAAGACGATGTTGATTTGAAAGTGAAAATCAGCGTAAAATAATATTTAGATCGCATTTTTGCAATCTGAATTGTTAGCCCTGAAGGGGCGAAATGTCAATAGCGTAGGGTGAAACCCTATGTGTTATGAAATAATTTTACAAAAACACATAAATTTCAAAGAGCAGATTTTTTCTGCTCTTTTTTTGTTATTAAATTTGACTAATATTCTTTGTTAAGTTTACGCCTTTGTGAACTTTAAATATTTTCAATAAATACAAAAATAAACTTTGTGGACTTTGTGTTCAAAAATTAAGTTAATGAAATTATACACCATCAGCGGTCTCGGCGCAGACGAAAAAGTACTGGAAAAACTCACTTTCAATCAAAATATTGAGGTCGTTCACATTCCCTGGCTGATTCCGAATCTCGATGAAGATTTCCACGAATATGTCGTAAGAATGTCAGAAACCATAGATGATTCCGAAGAATTTTATTTGTTGGGTTATTCTTTTGGAGGAATCATCGTTCAGGAAATTCACAAATTGAAACCAGCAAAAAAAATCGTCATTTTGGGAAGTATTCGAAGTGATTTAGAAAAATCAAAATTGATTAAAGCTGGTCAAAAAACCAATGCGATCAAATACATTCCCGTGAGAGTTTTCAATGGCAATACGACTTTATTTTATTCTTTTTTCAGAAAATTATTCGACCCGAAAAATCCAAAACTGACACAATATTTCCGTGTCAAAGATCCATATTATCTCAAATGGTCAATGGACAAAGTCGCGCATTGGAAATTCGAAAAAATCCCAGATGTCATTCAGATTTTAGCAGACAAAGACATTGTTTTTCCCATCAAAAATTCCCAACCGGATTTTGTGATTAAAAATGCCACACACCTTTTCCCAGCCACCAAACCAAAAGAAGTTTCGCAGATTTTGAAAACAATTTTTGTTTAAATTAATGTCAATTTTTCTTCACCGCATTCAGATCAATCGGTGGCCCCACATCTGTTAAATCAGCTTGGGATTCTTCAGGGAACTTTCCCGAAGCGATGGTTTTGAAATAAGATTCCATCTCATCGCTTCCCGGAAAGTGGATTGAAATCAATGATCCGGGATTATTTTCGATAGGATTTGCAAATGTATGTGGTGTTCCTCTCGGAATGAAAGCCGCATCGCCCGTTTTTGCAGTGAAAATCTCATCCCCAATCTGAATCAAAAATTCTCCAGACAATACAAAAAATACTTCTTCCTGAGTTTTGTGAATGTGGAGTGGCGGTCCGCCTTTTCGCTTCAAGGCATTTGGCATCGTGCTTCCCATCAGCAATTGCCCATCGGAATCTTTGTTGGAAATCACGCAACGTAGCAAATCACTTGTCATTGTTTTTTGTACGCCATCAAAACGACTTTCGTTGGCGCGAATTATTAGGAAACCTTTTTTTGGTGTGGTTCGCACCGTTTTGTTGCTCCAAAGGTTGAAACCTGCAAATGAAAAAGCAGGAATGGACAGCAAAGTTGCGGTAATAAAATTTCTTCTTTTCATAAGATTAAGATTTAATTTTTCGTGAGACTATTTCTAAATTATGGATCAAGTTTTGTGAAAAAATCCAATCACTTTTAATTACCAACCTTCAGGAATAATGTCTGTTGGAATGGTTCCGTTGGCACTGATGTAACCAAAGAAATCTTCCACTTTTTTTGGAGCTGGCGAGCAAATCACGATTACAGTTCCCGGATTATTTTCAATCGGATTGAGGATTGTATGCAATGTTCCTCGCGGAATAAAAATGGTATCGCCTGTTTTTACTTTGAAATCTTCACCTTCCAGATGCACGACAAATTCACCCGAAACAACGTAAATGGTTTCGTCTTCATATTTGTGAATATATGGTGGCGGACCTCCAATTCTTTCAAAAATCTTAGGCGTTGAGGTTTGGATAAACAAGCCTTCTTTCGTGTCCGTCGAAGAAACTTTACAATGTAAAAAAGCATCTTTTGGTTTTGTGAGTTTCCCATAAAAACGACTTTCGTCCGATTTTACAATGAAAGGTTTTTTGTTCAGTTTGCCAACATTAGTTTTAATCCGATCAAAATTGATGATGCTGGCAAAAGAAAGCGTTGGAATTGCCAGCAAAGCGGTTGTGATGAAGTTTTTTCTTTTCATAGTGTTGGGATTTGAGTTTTTAATTTTTAGTGAGAAATATTCCAAGATTGTGGGTAGTGTTTTGCCAAAAATCTGTTGGAGGAATAGCGATAAATAATAGAATTTCTATCGTCCAAATTGTAATGATCAAAAAATAAGGACTTTTTAAAATCGCTCTTTTGTATTTAATTTTTTCAATGATTAAAACAATTCCTGGAATCAAAAAAGGAATTAAAACCGCTGTTAATAAACCTAAACCTGGACTTATTTGATTGAGAATTCGTGACAATCCAGGATTTAAAACAATTAAAGTTGCTGCAATGATGAAAGCCACGTGCCATCTTACATTTGATTTTTTGAAAATTGCAATCAGATAAAAAGTCGAAAATGAAGATATATCAACGAAGGCAATAAAAGCTGTCATCGCCGCAGAAGATTCTGATTCGACAAATTCTCTAATAAATTTTTCTTTGGTCAACAAAATAATGGTCAACACAAGAATCGGCGCGAGAAAATAACTCAATCTTCCCAATTGCCTGTGAAGCTTAAACTTCTTTTTCATTATCAAAATCGGCTGAATGACAATTAAAATCAACCAACAAGTAAATGCCAGAAAATGAATGTGAATCAAATTTTTGAATTCACCGAGTCGTGGAAATTTACTCCAATACGAACTGTAAAATCCTGCAAGAGAAATGATTGTGACCAGCGAGAAAAATGCGATTAAAAATTTGTATTTCTTTTCCATCCTTATTTAATTTGAAAATCAGGATGTCCACATTGCCAAAATACAAACGCCATATTTCGGGCTTCTTCCTTCAGATATTCGTCTTGTGTACTGCCACCAAAATGCCCGGCTTCGTAATTCACATCTAAGAGAATTGGATGTTCAGAACCATTTTCATTTTGCATTTTTGCTGCAAATTTTGCCGGAATGTAACTCGCCACACGTGGATCGTTGAAACCTGTGGTAACCAAAATTGCAGGATATTTTTCTCCTTTTTTGATGTGTTGATACGCATCCATTTCCTGTAATGCTTTGAACTCCTTTTCATCTTTTATCGTTCCAAATTCTGCAATGTTTGCCGGACCATTGGGTTCAAATTCCGCACGCAAGGTGTTCATCATTCCTACCATTGGAATGGCAACTCGGTACAAATCTGGCTGTTCTGTTACGGCGCGACCAATTAAAATTCCACCGGCACTTCCACCGGAAATGGCTAATTTTTTATTGGAAACATATTTATTTTGAATTAAAAATTCCGCGCACGCATTGAAATCTTTCCAAGTATTGGGTTTAGTTGCTTTCCTCCCGCCCAAATGCCAATCGTTGCCTTTTTCGCCACCGCCTCGCACATGTGCAACTGCCACCACCGCGCCATTGGTAAGAAATGGCATAAATTCCATACGAAAAGTCGGCGTGAGCGAAGTACCGTAAGAACCATAACCCAACATATAACCGATGCTCGCTCCGTCGCGTTTCACCTTGGTTTTGTCGTAAATGATACTGAGTGGAACCATCGCACCATCGTGTGATTTTACCTCAATTTCTTCCACGACGAGATTTTTCAGAAATGGCATATTGTAAACAATTTTAAATGGATTTTTGGTCAATTTTTCCGTTTCCAAATCGAGAGTTGAAAATTGATTGGGAATGTTCCAACCGCTGTTTGTAAGCAGGATTTCATTGTCTTGGGTAGAGAAATTTTTCGCTTTTATATTTCCTTCCAAATTGATTTCGGGCGAAGTGGTCTTTCCGGTTTTCAAGTTGTAAAAAGATTGTCTGTTGACCAATTCGTTTTTACTTTTATTGATGATGATAAAATCTTTGGCAGGAAATATTTTAGATATTTTCCATTCAGAATTTCCTTTGAAAACAATTTCAGCTTTCTTCAAATCCGGTTTTTCTAAATTGGTTTTGATGATGTTGAAATGCGGATTTCCTTTGGCAGAAAGAAAATACAAATCATTTTTATAAGCCACTATATTTTGAATTTCATCAGAAACCGTCGTCAATGGTTTCCAATTAATTTTTTCTTGGTTTAAATCAGATTTTGGGGCAAAATAAATCGTAAGATTTTTTTCCACAGTAAATCTTCCCATAAATAAATAGGGAGAATTGGGAAAAGTGATAAGCGTCAAAAGTTCTTGTGTTTGAACATTGAGCTCTGGATGTGTTGGAGCACTTGCAATAATTTTGTCCGATGAAACGGGCGTTCCGATGACGTGGATTTTGCAAGACATATTGAGCAAAGTTTCCGGATCGTGCACATCATAATTTTTCAATTTTGTGTACGTAATTTGGTCATTAGTCCCGAAAACAAAAGCCGGAGCCAGCGCCAATGGAAGAGTTTCGGGTAAAAATTTTCCTGATTTCACATCGTAAATATGCACATCGCTTACTTCATTTCCGGCTTCACCCAGCGAAAACAAGATGCGCGAACCATCATCGCTCACCACAGTTTGGAAATCAAAAGTTTTGCCTGCAACGTAGTTTTGAGGGTCAAAAATCAAGGTTTCTTTTCCGGTTTTGATGTCTTGCGAATAAAATTTATTCATCTGTTCGCTCGGCAAACGTTTTTCGTAAAAATACTTTCCGCCCGCTTTTGCAACGGGATTATATCGCACAGAGCGCATCGCGTCGAGGTCTTTGAATTCTTTGAATAATTTATCCTGTCCCGGGATTTTTGCCAATTGAGAATTAGTGTAATCCGATTGCGCTTTGAACCAGTCGATGACTTCTGGATTTTTGATGTCCTCAATCCAGCGGTACGAATCATTGATTTTCGTTCCCCAATGCGTTTCTACAACATCCACCGTTTTTGATTTGGGATATTGATACTGTGATTTTAAAGTGCTTGTTGCTAATATGATAGCAGGAAAAGTAAGGATTGGAATTTTCATTGGTTTTGTTTTTATGGTTATTTTTTGAAGTAATTTTTCCCACTTTTTGCATTCGATTTTACATCATCTTCTATTTCTAATTTTTTTTCATTAATGATATTTGATTTTTGAATCAATAAAACTTAGAATTAAAGGCGAAAAATATAATTTATTTAAGTGAAGTCGTTGAAAAATAAATACTTATCTAAGTTAAATAAAAAATTGATTCGATAAAATGTATTTTAAATTATTTTCATTGAATTGAACTTAAATTTATTTTATATTAATTAAAATGAAGATTATTGTTGATTAATATTCAATATGTAGTTTCAACAGAAAACTTGATTCAAAGCTATTTTTCACGATGGATTGCACAGACTTCAAAAATCAATTACTTTTACCGCAATCAATTTGTCTTAATGGAATCTATCAGTGTTTTTGATATCATAAAAATCGGAATCGGACCGTCATCTTCCCACACAATGGGACCTTGGAATGCCTCGCAAATGTTCCTAAATTTGGTCAAACGAACTCATTCTTTGCAAGATGTGAAGGAAGTTTTTGTAGAGTTCTTCGGTTCATTGGCAAAAACTGGCGTTGGTCACGGAACCGATATTGCAGGAATGCTCGGCCTCAGCGGAGAAAATTTCCGAACAATAGATACCAATAAGATTGATGAAAAAATAACAAAGATTAAAGTAGAGCAACAGATTCTTTTGGGTGGTGAGATTTGGTTGCCTTTTATTTACGGTCATCATTTGATCCTTAACAAAGAAAAATCCCTCGACTTTCACCCAAATGGAATGATTTTCAAAGTGGTTTTCGAAAATGGAGAAGAGTTCAGTCAGGATTATTATTCTGTTGGAGGCGGATTTGTTGCCACCACAGAAGATAATTCGATGGAAGACCGTTGTGTCCGAACGCTTTATCCTTGTCATCACGGAAGCGACATTCTGAAATACATAGATAAACTAAAGCTTGATAAAATCTCTGATTTGGTTTTTCAAAACGAAGAATCGTGGAGAATGCACGAAGAGACGCGTCAAAAAGCTTTGGAAATTTGGGATAATATCAAAGATTGCGTTTACAAAAGCATCAATAAAAAAGGGATTCTTCCTGGCGGACTCAATGTCACAAGACGTGCTTCGGAAATGAATGAAAAACTTCTCGGAACTCAAATTTATAAAAACAAAAACGAGTGGTTCGCAATGGTGAAAAGCGACCAGAAAACCTTCAGCTCTGTTACTAAATGGGTTTCGTGTTTTGCACTTGCTGTCAACGAAGAAAATGCTTCGTTTGGAAGAATTATTACAGCACCAACAAATGGCGCAAGTGGCGTAATTCCAGCAGTTTTGATGTATTCGCAAGTTTTCACTGAGTTTAATTCTGAGGAAGATATTATCAGATTCTTATTGGTTGCAGGAGAAATAGGAACTTTATTCAAAAAGAATGCAACTATTTCTGCAGCAATGGGCGGCTGTCAGGCAGAAGTGGGCGTTTCGTCCGCAATGGCTGCGGCTGGACTTACAGAGATTTCCGGTGGAACGCCAGCACAGGTTTTGATGGCTGCAGAAATCGCAATGGAACATCACCTCGGTTTGACTTGTGACCCAATTGGTGGCCTTGTTCAAATCCCATGTATCGAGCGAAATTCTATGGGTGCGATGAAAGCAATTACGGCTGCATCATTAGCTTTGGACGGCGACCCTTCAAAAGCAAAAGTGTCTTTGGATAGTGTCATCAAATCTATGTGGGAAACTGCTTTGGATATGAATTCAAAATACAAAGAAACATCCGAAGGTGGTTTGGCTGTGGCGGTTAACGTGGCGGAGTGTTAGATTGACAAAAAGCTACTATTAACTTTTGTCAGTCTGAGGTTCTCGAAGACATATAAATACTCTTAGCGAAGCTTTCCGATTTGAAAGATATTTAATTATTTAATTCATCTTGAAATTTATTGAAAAATCCCGTGGATTTTGATTTTTCCATGGTCTTCGAGAGCCTCAGACTGACAGTCCGTAGGTTTGAAAATTTAGATTTTTATTGTGCAAAGTTTTGATTTGAGATCTTAATTAATCTAACTTTTACTTTCTATTCCAATATTAATTTTCTGTAATAAGGATTCGTTAAAAAAGAAGTCATTTTGTTATCAAAAATAAAAAGTGTATCTTTGCACCAATTATTAGACGATCTTTTTAAATGAATTTATTTACGGAATCCAATCTTAGCGCTGAAGTTCTTCAGGCGATTGGCGACCTCGGCTTCGTAGAGCCGACAGAAATCCAAAAACAGACTATTCCTTTTATCTCCACAGATACTCGCGATCTTATCGCACTTGCGGCAACAGGAACAGGCAAAACAGCAGCGTTTTCGCTTCCGATTTTGGATATGATAGACGACAATAGTCGTAAAATCCAATTTTTGGTCCTTTGCCCTACTAGAGAACTTTGCCTCCAGATTACCAAAGACATCAAAAACTATACTAAATACCTTAGAAACATCAAGACTACAGCAGTCTATGGTGGTAGCAGTATTATGGATCAGATCAAATCTCTTAGAGACAAACCACAGATCATCGTGGGAACTCCAGGACGTGTGATAGACATGATAAACAGAAAAGCATTGGACTTTTCTGAAGCGCAATGGGTAGTTTTAGACGAAGCTGACGAAATGCTTTCTATGGGTTTCAAAGACGATTTGGAAACTATACTTAGAGAAACGCCAGATACAAAACAAACTTTCCTTTTCTCTGCTACAATGAGCAAAGAAGTGGAACGTATTTCTAAAAATTATTTGACAACGCCTCACAGAATCACTGTTGGGTCTGTGAATGAGGTTAAGAAAAACATTACGCACGAATTTTACGTTGTTGGTTACAGACAGAAGAAAGAAGCTCTTAAAAGGCTGATTGACGCTAATCCAAACCAATATTCTATTATTTTCTGTAGAACTAGAATGGAAACTCAGGAGGTTGCAGACTTCTTGATGCAGAATGGTTACGCAGCAGATGCGCTTCACGGTGATCTTTCTCAGGCTCAAAGAGATACAGTAATGAAGAAATTCAGACTGAAAAACATCGATATTTTGGTAGCGACAGACGTTGCGGCTAGAGGATTGGATGTGGATTCTTTGACACACGTGATCCATTTCTCTTTACCAGATGATCCGGAAGTTTTCGTTCACAGAAGTGGTAGAACAGGACGTGCTGGGAAAAACGGAATCTCTATGACTTTGGCTAAGCCAGAAGAAAGCAGAAAAATGAAACAGATCAAGGCTGAAACCAAGATCGAGATCGTTGAGAAAAAAATTCCTACTGGAAAAGAAATTATCAAAGCTCAGGTTGGCGGTGTTTTCGAAAAGCTATTGACTGAACACGTTGACGTGATTGATTTTGACGAGAGTTTGATTCCTGATCTTTCAGCTTTCACAAAAGAGCAGTTGGTAAGCCAATTATTGCAATTCCAATTGAAAGAAATGGCTACTTACTATCAGAATAGCAATGATCTTGCAGATCAGAAATTCGGTGCTAGTAGAGATGACAAGCCAGGAAGAAGAGATAGAGACGGAAGAGACAGAGACAGCAGAGGATCCAGAGATGGTGGTTCTTTCCGAGACAGAGACAATAGAGGAGGTGATCGTGACCGTGGATCTAGAGATGGCGGCAGAGATCGCAAGCCTAGACGTAACAACGAGGATATGGTAAGATTCTTCTTCAACCTTGGAAAAAGAGACCAATTGAAGAAAGTTGATATGCTGGAAATCATCAACAAAGCGACTTCTAAATCTAAGAAAAGAGCTGATATTGGTGAGATCGAAATCTTGGACAAATTCAGTTTCTTCGAAATTGAAAAGTCATACAAGAATGAAGTTATGGATGGATTAACTAGTATGAAGTTTCGGGGAAAAGAAATGAGAGCAGAAGTTGCTCAATAATCAAAAATCCCGAAATTATACAAAAAATATAATACGTAAAAACCTGCTAATCAGCAGGTTTTTGTGTTATTTAATCTTAATAATTAATTAACATAAAAATTTCCATTGCCTTTTGTTTTTTAGTCATATTTGCACAAATTAAACAAAAATAATGGGAATAGGTAATCTTTTCAGAGCGTTCCAGCCTAAGGATAAAATCTTTTTTGAACTGTTTCTTCGTGTGGCAGATAACTTGGTGGAGATGTCAAAAACATTTCACGATGGATTGCTGGATTTTGATATCAATGATGAAACGTTGTTAAATCAAATGAGTGATTACGAGCATAAGTTAGATGATTTGACTCACGAGATTTATGTACAGCTAGGCGAGAACTTCATTACGCCATTTGACAGAGAAGATATCAACTATCTGGCTTCTGGATTGGATGATATTGCTGATTATATTTACGCTTCTGCAAAATATATTTATCTATATAAAAGTCCAGAGAACAAAGTCTATTCTGAGTTTTCTCTTTTGATTTACAAATGTTGTATCGAAATCAAGAAAGCATTGGAGAACTTGAAAGATTTCAAAAATCCAAACGAAGTGAGAGAATCTTGTATCAAGATCAATTCTTACGAGAATATTGCCGACGATGTTTTGAGCCAAGCAATTGTGAAGTTGTTCGAAACCAATGATGCACTTTTGATCATCAAGCAAAAATCGATTCTTGACTATCTTGAGATCGTAACGGACAAAGCAGAAGATGTTGCCAACACAATGGAGAGCATAGTTATCAAATACGCATAAAAAGCAGTATCTAAAAATAAACGAATGGAATTTCCAATTCTACTAATTGTCATTATCGCTCTCGCGCTGATATTTGATTATATTAATGGTTTTCACGATGCAGCCAACTCTATCGCAACCATTGTTTCTACAAAAGTATTGACGCCTTTCCAAGCAGTTCTTTGGGCTGCATTCTGGAATTTTGCCGCGTTTTTCATAGCTGCTTACGTTGTAGGCGAATTTAAAATTGGTAACACGATCGCCAAAACGGTGGATGAAAACTTCATCACGCTGGAGGTGATTTTCTCGGGACTTATCGCAGCGATTGCCTGGAACTTGCTGACTTGGTGGTTCGGGATTCCGTCCTCATCATCTCACACTTTGATTGGTGGATTTATCGGAGCCGCTTTGATGCATGCTTTGATTACAGATTATCATTTGATTGCAATCACACATCCAGAATATTCTTTCTTCGATAAGGCTTATCAGTCATTTGTTCAGCTTTTTTCCCAGAGTGTCGTGAAATATAAAGTGGTAATTCCTATCTTTTTATTCATTTTTATGGCGCCATTCATTGGTATGGTAATTTCGATTATCATCACTTTGATCATTGTCAATATCTGTAAAAGAGCCAATCCGCATAAAGCTGAACGTGCTTTCAAAAAACTACAGTTGGTTTCTTCGGCTTTATTCAGTCTTGGACACGGAACCAATGATGCTCAAAAAGTAATGGGAATCATAGGAGCTGCGATGATCTATTTCCACGTGAATATGATGAAAGATCCTTTGTATCTTAATATTCCGGAAGCAGATCGTTTCAACTTTTTTGCAGAACATTATCTTTGGGTGCCAATCGTTTCTTTCTTGGCCATCGCATTGGGAACAATGAGTGGCGGTTGGAAAATCATCAAAACGATGGGAACCAGAATTACGAAAGTAACGCCTTTGGAAGGTGTAGCAGCAGAAACAGCAGGAGCAGTAACGCTTTTCATTACAGAGCAATTGAGAATTCCGGTTTCTACAACACACACAATCACAGGATCGATCATTGGAGTTGGATTGACAAAAAGAGTTTCAGCCGTAAGATGGGGCGTAACAGTGAGTTTGCTTTGGGCGTGGATTCTTACGATTCCAATCAGTGCCATCGTTGCAGGAATCACTTATCTTCTTGTAGTATTGATATTTTAAATTTTAAATTAAATTTTTTAACATATAGCTTTCCAGTTTTGGGAAGCTTTTTTTATGATTAATTCTAATAAAAACAAGATTCAAAATCTTGGTAGAACAATTGTAAAAAACGTATTTTTGCGTCAAACAAGTTTTTAAATGGAATTCTTAGATCAGTATCAGAAAATTGTAGCAGAAGCTATCGAAAAACATACTTTTACCAACAAACCAGACGAGTTGTACCACCCGATGAATTACATCATTTCTCACGGTGGGAAGAGGCTTCGTCCGATTATGTTGCTAATGGCCTGCGATCTTTTCCAAGGCGATTTGGAAAAAGCTTTGAAACCATCTCTGGCAATTGAGTTCTTCCACAATTTTACCTTGATCCACGATGATATTATGGATGAAGCGCCATTGAGGAGAAACAAACCTACGATTCACACATTGCACGGAATCAATGTTGGGATTCTTTCTGGAGATGCTTTATTGATCAAAGCTTATCAGTTTTTTGAAGATCTGGAACCTGAAATATTCAAAAAATGTATCAAGATATTTTCAGAAACAGGCGCTGTTCTTTGTGAAGGTCAGCAGTTCGATATCAATTTTGAGAGTATGTCGAATGTAACTTATGACGATTATATTCAGATGATTACATTTAAAACAGGCGTTCTGAGTGCATCATCTTTCCAAATTGGAGCATTAATCGCCGGAGCTTCTGAAGAAGATGCAGAAGCAATGTACAACTTCGGAAAACACATCGGAATTGCGTTCCAGATTATGGATGATTACTTGGATGTTTTCGGAAATCAGGAACAATTTGGCAAGAAACACGCTGGCGATATTTACGAAAACAAGAAAACCATTCTTTACCTTTTGGCTCTTGAACACGCAAATCCGGAAGAATTATCTGAACTTAATTATTGGTATTCCAAAAAGACAGACAATGTTGACAAAGTTTACAGTGTCGAGAAGATCTTCCGAAGAACAAAAGTGGATGACAAAGTTCTAAGACTGATTCAAAAACACAATGAGATTGGACAATCTTATCTTGATCAAATCAATCTTCCAGACGAGAAAAAATTGCCTTTCAGAGAACTGGCAAATTATCTTTTGAGGAGAGAATCTTAATATAAACATTGTAGCGATTTACCGGTCTTACAATGATTTTAGCTACTGGTAAATTTTTACATCGATAAATTGTTATATTTAAAAAAATGAAATTCAGAACAGAAGTAGATATTAATGTAAGTGAGAAAAAAATTGGAACGGATGACTGCATCTTTTCCATCGGATCGTGTTTTGCAACGGAGATGCACGAGAAATTTTCTGAAGGTCAGATCCAGTCTTTGAACAATCCATTTGGGACGATTTTTAATCCGTTTTCGATTAATAATGCGATCCAGCAGATTTATGATGCGAAGGAATATCAGGAAAGTGATTTGATCTTGGGCAATGAAAGTTACATCAGTCTCGATCATCATTCGTCTTTCGATTCTCGATTTGCAAAACAATCGTTGGAGAAGATCAATAAAAATATAGAAGAGGCGAATCAGTTTTTGCAGAACACGAGTTTTGTAATTATCACATTTGGAACATCTTACATCTATGAGTTTCTTCCAAAGAAAAAGTTGGTTGCCAATTGTCATAAGATTCCACAAAAGTTTTTTGAAAAGCGATTCTTATCGAATCAGGAATTAATGGAATCAATCAATAAAACAATTGATACGCTGAAAGATATTTGTAAAACCGATGTTCAAATCCTATTTACGGTTTCGCCGGTACGTCATACAAAAGACGGTATTGTAGAAAATCAATTAAGTAAATCTAAACTGATTAACGCCATCCACGAATCAATTTACGGAAAAGAAAACTGCCATTATCTCCCGATTTATGAATTGATGATGGATGATTTGAGAGATTATCGTTTTTATAAGGAAGACATGATCCACCCGAATTCTCAGGCTGTTCAGTACATTTGGGAGAAATTTGGAAATGCATATTTTACTGATGAGACCAAGGTTTTCATTAATGAAAATAATAAAATCCTAACTGCTTTGAATCATAAAACAGCAGACGACAAGAATCCAAAATATCAGGAATTTTTAGAAAAAATCAATCAAAAAATCCTTGATCAGCAAAATAAAGTCAAGCACAAAATATTCAGTTAATTGCTTTTGGCTGATTGCTATTAGCTATTTGCCAATCGGCAATCGTAACACATTATGATAGATACACACACACATTTATACTCTGAACAATTCGATGAAGACCGCACAGAGATGATCCAGCGGGCTTTGGACAAAGGCGTAGAGAAATTCTTTCTTCCTGCAATTGATTCCGAAACGCATCAGAAAATGCTCCTTTTAGAAACTGAATATCCTGGCAAAATATTTTCTATGATGGGATTGCATCCTTGTTCTGTAAAACCAGAAACTTGGGAAAGCGAGTTGCAGTTGGTTCACAATTATTTGAATCAAAGAGGGTTTTACGCAGTTGGAGAAATTGGGATTGACCTTTATTGGGACAAATCAACCTTAGATATTCAAGTAAAAGCTTTTGAACAGCAGATTGATTGGGCAATCGAAAAAGATTTGCCAATTGTAATCCACACCAGAGAAAGTTTTGATGAGACTTTTGAAGTTTTGGAAAGAAAAAAACATCCAAAACTGCGTGGGATTTTCCATTGTTTTTCTGGAAACTTAGAACAAGCCAATCACGCGATTGATCTTAATTTTATTTTAGGAATCGGTGGCGTAGTGACATTCAAAAATGGAAAGATAGATCAGTTTTTAAATGAAATTCCATTAGACAAAATCGTTTTGGAAACAGATTCGCCTTATCTAGCTCCAGTTCCTTTCAGAGGAAAAAGGAACGAAAGTTCTTACGTGGAATTAGTCGCCGGAAAGTTGGTTGATATTTATGGAAAAGACTTTGCTGAGATTGATAGAATCACGACTGAAAATGCCAATAAAATTTTTAGTACTTTAGATTAATTATTAAATCTAATAATCTAAGTATGAAAAACAAACCTCAAATTTTACTGATCATAGGCATTATTGCTTTGGTCATTGGCGGATATCTTTATTTTCAAGTTGATGGCAACGCGGTCAATCAAAAGAATTTAGAAATTGCGACAACCTCAACCAGCGCAGAAGAAGCTGCTAAACAGATTTCTGCAAATAATAGGAGTGAGGTCGGTGGAAATTCGATCGCTCTCTTTTTACTCGGATTAGGCGGTGCAGTTACTGTAATATCTATCATTAATTTGGTGAAAAAGAAACCAGCCTAATATTGTTGACTTAAAATAAAAAAACCGGAAATTGCTTCCGGTTTTTGTTTATTTTTTTCTGTAGAAATTGCTTTTGTTCTTTGGCTT
>RCUH01000736.1_pt1 | contig 29741 bp, 25 predicted proteins | sample 2166191 | NCBI WGS metagenome assembly RCUH01 (sample SAMN09932848, study PRJNA488358) | compost metagenome | feature: garden; material: soil; isolation source: compost soil in an enriched community after 214 h of incubation | place: Germany: Experimental Botanical Garden Goettingen | collected...
CGCCCTGGCCTGTGCCCTGCTGCCCCTGGCGGCGAGCGCGGCCACGCCCTACCGCAGCCCGCAGCAGATCCTGGACGCCTCGCCGGCCAGCGACTGGCGCACGCCCGACCCGGCCAACCTGCTGTACATGAACCTGGACAAGGGCCAGGTCATCATCGAGTTGGCCCCGGCATTCGCGCCGCAGCACGTGGCCAACATCCAGACCCTGGCGCACGAGCACTTCTGGGATGGCCAGAGCATCTACCGGGCGCAGGACAACTTCGTGGTGCAGTTCGGCGACGCCGATGCCGACGACGCGGCCAAGGCCAAGCCGCTCGGCAGCGCCAGGCGCACGCTCCCGGCCGAGTTCCAGCGCGACAGCAAGGGGCTGAAGGTAAGCGTGCTGCCCGACCGTGACGGCTGGGCCGACCAGACCGGCTTCGTCGAGGGTTTCGCGGTGGGCCAGGACCGGCAGGACGGAAAGACCTGGCTGGCGCACTGCTACGGCACGCTGGGTGCGGGCCGCAGCAACGAGGAAGACAGCAGCATCGGCGCCGAGTTGTACGTGGTGACGGGGCAGTCACCGCGCCAGCTGGACCGCAACATCACGGTGGTGGGGCGGGTGCTGCAGGGCATGGAGCTGCTGAGCGCGCTGCCGCGTGGGCCGGCACCGATGGGCTTCTATGCCGACGCGGCGCAGCGCACGGCGATCCAGTCGATCCAGCACGCCAGCGATGTGCCGGCGGCGCAGCGGCCGAAGCTCGAAGTGCTGCGTACTGAATCGAAGACGTTCGCCGATGTGGTGGAGGCGCGCCGCAACCGGGTGGATGACTTCTACAAGCGCCCGGCCGGGCATATCGACCTGTGCAACATCCCGGTGCCGGTGAGGTAACGGCACACGCACGACCTACCGCTTCTGCGACGCGGCCACGCTGCCAAGGATCAGCGCACCGGCCACCACCATCGCCCAGGTCACCGCTTCGCCCAGGAACAGCCAGGCAAACAGCGCACCGAACATCGGCACCAGGTAGGTGACGGTGGAGGCCCGGGCCGGTCCGATGCGGGCGATGAGGCGGTAGAACATCAGGAAGGCCAGGCCCGTGCAGACCACGCCCAGGGCGATGGCGCAGGCCCAGGACACGGTGGGGATCGGCGTGGTCGGCCAGTGGGTGAGCGCCATCGGCAGCAGCGCGATGGCCGCGCACCCGAGCGTGGCGCCGGCCGAGGCGGCGGGCGGCAGGCCGGTCATGTGGCGCTTGACCAGGTTGACGCCCAGGCCGTACAGCAGCGCCGCCAATGCGCCGGCGATGACCGCCGCACCGATGCTCAGCCCGGATACCTTCGCGGTGGCCAGCACCACCACGCCGGCGAAGCCGACCAGCAGGGCGATGGCGCGGCGCATGCCGATCTTCTCGCCGAAGAACAGGAAGGCGATCAGCGCGGCGAACAGCACGGTCATGGCATTGCAGATCGCGCCGATGGCGGCCGGGGCACGTTGCGCGGCCCAGGCAAACAACACGAACGGGATCGCCGAGTTGATGACGCCGATGGGCGCCAACCACAGCCAGCGCCGCGCCGGGAACTGCGCGCGGGCTTGCCACAGGAAGGGCAGCAGCACCAACGCGCCCAGCAGCAGCCGTACTTCCACCAGTGCGTATGGGCCGAAGCTGGGCACCGCCACGCGCATGAACAGGAACGAGCAGCCCCAGATCGCGCCCAGCACGGTGAGTTCAAGCGGGGTACGCCAGTCGCGTTCGACCACCGCACTGGCCAGCGGCGCGCCGCTCATGGCCGCGCCCCGGGCAACCGGCAGATGCGTGGCTGAATAGCGATCGTGGGCAGCAACATGAGGGCACTTCCGGGGGGCAGGGACACAGGATCCGCCTACCGGTACAGACCGACAAGCGCGTAGTATCCGGGCAAGCCACAAATCTCATTTGGGTCTCGACCATGATCCTGCGCCCCGCCCTGCTGCCCGCGCTGGGGGTGTTCGCCGTCGCCGCGCGGCACCAGAACTTCGCCCATGCCGCCGAGGAACTGCACCTCACCGCCAGTGCGGTCAGCCACCATGTGCGCAGGCTGGAAGACCTGCTTGGCGCGCAGCTGTTCCAGCGCCACGCGCGCGGGGTGCGGCTGACCGCCGAAGGCCGCCAGCTCGCCGACGCGGCGGCCGCCGCGCTGGGCGATCTCAACGCGGTGGCCGGCAACCTGCATCCGCAGGCGGACATCGTGCCGCTGCGCATCACCACCATCCGCTCGCTGTCCTATTGCTGGCTGGTGCCGCGGCTGGCCCGGTTCACCGCCCGGCACCCGCAGGTACGCATCGAGCTGCAGACCAGCACCGAGCTGGTCCGTTTCGACGACAACGGGCCGGAGCTGGGGATCCGCTACGGGCTGGGGCAATGGCCGGGCCTGCGCGCGCACCACCTGATGGACGACGAACTGTGCCCGGTCGCCTCGCCGGCGCTGGCCGGCGTATCGGCCCTGCGCGAGCCGGCGCAGATCGCCGCGCTGCCGCTGATCAGCGACATGTCCCCGCAGGGCTGGCGCGACTGGTTCCGCGCTGCCGGCGTGCGCGGCATGGAGCTGCCGTCGCTGCATACCTTCAGCGACAGCACCGATGCGATGCGCGCAGCGGTGTACGGGATCGGGGCGGTGCTGGCGCGCAAGCACATCGCCCAACCCTACCTGCAGCGCTACGAACTGGTGCGGTTGCCCGGCCCGGCGCTGAAGGCGCGCTACGCCTACTACGTGGTGCACGCCGAGCACCGCCCGCTCAGCCCGACGGCGCTGGCATTCATGGACTGGCTCAAGCGCGAGGCGCTGAACGAGCGCACGCCGATCCCGGCATTGCCGGACGAACTGCTGGGCCGCCCCGCTCCTTCGCCGTCGCGCTAGCGCCCATCCTCACCCGCCCTTGTCCATGCGCTGGCTAGGCTGGAGTTCCTTTCCCCCAAGGCGCATTCCATGGCCCTGTTGCGACTCCGAATCACTGGCAGCGAAGACGACGCGCGTGCCATCAGCGACCTGTTGCAGAGCATCGACGGCATCGAGCACGTCGAGGAAACCGACGACCTGATGCCGCACATGGACGACGATGACTCCAGCTCGGCCGGGCTCTCCGACGACATCGGCCCGGGCATCCACGAACTGGAGGTGGAGGTGGGCAACGCCTACACCGCCCAGCGCGTGCGCGATGCCGTGCAGGAGCTGGCGCTGGAGCTGGATGTGTTCGTCGAATACGAACACGACGAAGGCTGATCCGCGCGCGGTGCCGGCCTTGACCGGCACCGCACCGTGCCGGGTCAGCCCGCCCGCGCGGCCAGGCGGCGCTTGCGACGGCGCCACAGCAGGCTGCCGATCCAGGCAAACAGCCAGGCCACCACGGCCCACGGCAGCAACGCCGACACGGCGCGGATCAGGAAGGCCACGCTGGTGGTCAGCACGGCGCCGGACTCGGCCAGCGCTTCGCCGATCTGGCTGCGGCTGCGCTGCCCGGACGGGGTGTGGAACTGCATCGTCACCAACTGCGTGTCGATACGGCGGTGCTGCTGGGCCGCTTCCTTGTTGGCCTGCTCCACCCCGGCCTCGATTTCCGACAGGCGCTGGGTGATGGTGAGCAGGTCGGCCAGCTTGATGTCCTTGCTGTCCTGGTAGGCCAGCAGACGCTCGTGTTCCTTCTGCAGGCGTGCCTTGGTCAGCGCGGTATCGGCCACCTGCTGGGCCAGGTCCTCGGCGTGGGTGTTGCGCGAGGCAATCTCACCGCCCTGCCCGGCCAGGCCGATCAGCGGCTCAACCCCCTTGGGCGCGATCCGTACCTTTACCGACCCGCTGGGGTATTCGCCCCCCTGCTGGCCCACCTGCAGGACCGCGCAGTCACCGAAGCGCGCGGACTGGCACGCCTCGGCGACCTGCTTCACGCGCGGCGCGATGCCGGCGGCGTCCAGGGTGATGTCCAGATCATGCTCGTAGGCCAGCATCGCCCCTTCCGGCGAGGCCAGGGCACCGGCGCTGCCCGCAGCGGCCGCCGCTTCGCCGTGATTCTGGGCCGCGCACCCGGCCAGCCCAAGCACCAGCATCCCTGCCCACGCACCCTTGGGGTGCCACATCGTCCCTCTCATTATCTGCTTGCTCCGTCGTAGCGATTGATCGTGAGCCCGTCCAGGTCCACCCCGGGCAGGCACCGTACGTTGACCGCCACCATCCTGCTTCCACTGCGCGGGTCCACGCCTTCGCTGAACGGGGCAATCCCGCAGGTGCGGCAGTAGTGGTGCTGCAGATGGTGCTGGTGGAACTGGTAGGTGGCCACGTCGGCCGGATCGGTCGTCAGCCGCAGCGCCTCGCGCGGCCCGAACCAGAGCAGGCCGCCGCGCCGACGGCACAGCGAACAGTTGCAGTCCAGCGCCTCGGCGATCGGCTCGGCGGCCTCGACCACGAATGCGATCTGTCCGCAATGACAGCTCCCTTCGTACTGCATGGCGCACCCTCCCGGGGAAAGGGCCATGGTAATCCAATGGCACGGGCAGGATCGGGCCGGGCCGCCTATGCTCGGGGATTGACCACAGCACAGGATCGCCGATGCGCCAGCATCTCCTCGCCCTCGCCCTGATCGCCGCCCTTGGCGGTTGCCAGCAGGCCGATGCCCCGACTGCCCCGACCGGTACCACCGCGCCCGCCAGCGCTGGCGACGCGGCCGTGGACACCGCTTTCGCCGATCTCTCCAAGCGCGCCCTGGACACCTGGATGCAGCTGTCGCCGATCAGCGCCACCCAGATCGGCGACCACCGCTACGATGCCGAAATCGACGACCTCAGCGCCGCCGGCCAGCAGAAGATGCTGACGGCCTACAAGGGCCTTGTCGCCGACCTGGACCGCATCGACATCAGCAAGCTCTCGCGCGAGAACCAGGTGGACGCGGCGATCCTGCGCAACCAGCTGCAGTCCGAGATCTGGAGCGCCGAGGTGCTGCAGTCCTCCAGGTGGGACCCGCAGATCTACAACGGCGTCGCCGGCAGCGCGATCTACGGCCTGATGGCACGCGAGTTCGCACCGCTGCCCGAGCGCCTGAAGTCGGCCACCGCACGCATGGAGAAGCTGCCGCAGATCTTCGCCCAGGCCCGCGAGAACCTGGACCCGGCCCGCGTGCCGAAGATCCATGCCGAGACGGTGGCCAAGCAGAACCGCGGCATCCTGAGCATCGTTGATACCTTCATCACCCCGCACATCGGCGAACTGCCGGCCGAAGACGGCAAGCGCCTGCAGGCAGCCATCGATGGCCTGAAGAAGGCCGTCGACGAACAGCAGACCTGGCTGGACAAGACCCTGGTGCCCAACGCCAAGGGCGACTTCCGCATCGGTGCGGAGCTGTACGACCAGAAGCTGAAGTTCGCGCTGAACTCCTCGCTGTCGCGCGCCGAGATCGGCGAGCGTGCACGCGCCGAACTCAAGCGCGTGCGCCAGGACATGTACGGCATCGCGCAGACCGTGCTCAAGGACAAGCCCGGTGCCCCGGCACTGCCGGCCAACCCGAGCGACGAACAGCAGCAGGCGGCGATTGAAGCGGCGCTGGAACTGGCCTACGCCGACAAGCCGGCGCGCGACAAGGTGGTCGACGATGCCAAGGCGGCGCTGGCCCAGTCCACCGAGTTCGTGCGCAAGCATGACCTGATGACCCTGCCCGATTCGCCGGTGGACATCATCCTGATGCCCGAATTCCAGCGCGGCGTGGCCGTGGCCTACTGCGATTCGCCGGGCCCGCTGGACAAGAACCTGAAGACGTTCTACGCGGTCTCGCCGATTCCCGACGACTGGAACGACAAGCAGGTCGACTCGTTCCTGCGCGAATACAACAGCCGCATGATCCACCTGCTGAGCATCCATGAAGGCACCCCGGGCCATTACCTGGAAGGCTGGCATTCGGGCAAGTTCCCCTCCACGCTGCGTGCGGTGCTGCGTTCGGGCCTGTTTGCCGAAGGCTGGGCGGTGTACACCGAGCGGATGATGCAGGAGCAGGGCTACCTGGACAACGACCCGCTGTTCCACCTGGTGCAGCTGAAGTTCTACCTGCGCACCATTTCCAACGCGATCCTCGACCAGGGCGTGCACGTGGACAACTGGAGCCGCGAGCAGGCGATGCACCTGATGACCCACGACGCCTTCCAGCAGGAGAGCGAAGCCTCGGGCAAGTGGGTGCGCGCGCAGCTGACCTCGGCGCAGCTGCCGACCTACTTCGTCGGTGCGCAGGAACACTTCGACACCCGCAAGGCCGTGCAGGACAAGCAGGGCGCGAAGTTCAACCTGAAGGCCTACCACGACCAGATGCTGTCCTACGGCGCCCCGCCGGTGCGCTTCGCGCGCCAGCTGATGCTGGACCAGCCGATCGAGTAAGTACTGCCGGGTTCCTCGCTGGACAGGCAAACGGCCCGGTGCGAACCGGGCCGTTTTTTCTTTGGGTTACGGGGCGCGCATGGCGTTTGCCGTGGGCGTTGCGGTGGCGCGTAGAGCCGGGTAGAGCCCGGCTCTACGCGTCGGCGGCCACGAACCCACCGGTCTGCCGCGCCCACAACCGCGCGTACAACCCGCCAGCGGCGATCAACTCGGCATGCGTGCCGGTTTCGACGATCCGTCCCTGGTCCATCACCACCAGCCGGTCCATGCGCGCGATGGTAGACAGCCGGTGTGCAATGGCAATCACGGTCTTGCCGGCCATCAGCTCGTCCAGATTGTCCTGGATGGCTGCTTCCACTTCCGAGTCCAGTGCCGAGGTCGCCTCGTCCAGCACCAGGATCGGCGCGTCCTTGAGCAGCACCCGCGCGATCGCGATGCGCTGGCGCTGGCCACCGGACAGTTTCACCCCGCGCTCGCCCACGTGCGCATCGTAGCCCTGGCGGCCTTCGCCATCACGCAGGGTGTCGATGAACGCTTCCGCACGCGCCTTGGCTACGGCCGCGCGCAGCTGCGCATCGGTGGCGTCGGGGCGACCGTACAGCAGGTTGTCGCGGATGGAACGATGCAGCAATGACGTGTCCTGGGTCACCACGCCGATCTGCCGGCGCAGGCTTTCCTGGGTGACGCTGGCGATGTCCTGACTGTCGATGCGGATCTGCCCGCTTTCCAGGTCATACAGCCGCAGCAGCACGTTCACCAACGTCGACTTGCCGGCACCCGACGGGCCGACCAGGCCGATCTTCTCGCCCGGCTTCACCACCAGGTCCAGCCCGGCAATCACCCCGCCGCTCTTGCCGTAGTGGAAATGGATGTGGTCGAAATGCACGCCGCCGCGGGTTACCTGCAGCGCGGTTGCGTCGTCGCGGTCCTGCACGGTCAACGGCTGGGAAATGGTGGTGATGCCGTCCTGCACCGTGCCGATGTCCTCGAAGATCCCGTTGATGGTCCACATGATCCAGCCGGACATGTTGTGGATGCGGATCACCAGACCCGTGGCCAGGGTGATGGCGCCCACGCTGATGTGCCCGCCATTCCACAGCCACAGCGCCAGGCCGCAGGTACCGGCGATCAGGAAGCCGTTGACGATCGCGATGGTCAGGTCCATGCCGGTGGTCACCCGGGTCTGGCGCCGGTGCTTGACCGCCAGCTCTTCGATGGCCTCGGCCACGTAGGCCTGCTCGCGCCCGCCGTGGGCAAACAGCTTGAGCGTGGGGATGTTGGTGTAGCCATCGACGATCCGGCCCATCGCCTTGGAGCGCGCCTCCGAGGCGATCCACGCCCGCTCCTTGGCGCGTGGCACGAAGTACCACATGATCACTACGTAGGCGGCCAGCCACAGCACCAGCGGGATCATCAGGCGCCAGTCGGCCTGCGCGAACAGGTACAGCGCGGTGCCGGTGTAGACCACGATGTACCAGAGCGAGTCGACCATCTGCACCGCCGATTCGCGCAGCGAGGTGCCCGTCTGCATGACGCGGTTGGCCATGCTGCCGGCGAAATCGTTCTGGAAGAAGCTCAGGCTCTGGCGCACCACGTAGTTGTGCATCAACCAGCGCGAGCGGTTGCTCAGCCCGGGCACGATGGCCTGGTTGACCAGCAGGTTGTGCAGGCCGACCAGGACCGGTCGCGCCACCACGGTGATCGCGGCCATCCACAGCAGCGTATCGGCGTGCCGGGCAAAGAAGCCGGCATCGGGCTGTTCGGCCACCATGTCCACGATGCGGCCGAGGAAGTCGAACATCGCCACTTCCACCAGCGCCAGCAGCAGGCCGGCGATCAGCGTGGCCAGCAGCACCGGCCAGACCGGGCGCAGGTAGTGGATATAGAACGGTACGACCTTGCGCGGCGGCATGCGCCCGTCGATGGGCGGAAAAACCGGAATCAACGATTCGAACCAGCGGAACATTCCCTTACCCCGAAGCAAAGCAGGCCGCGATTATCCCATCGCGGCCTGCGTGGTGCCTTTACCTGCGGCTCACGCCGCGCATGCGGTTCAGCCCTTGGCCTCGGCCGCGATCGGCAGCAGCAGCAGATCCTGGAAATCGAAGCTGAAGTCGGTCAGCGATGAGACCGCCTGCATGCGCACCTCGCGCACCTTGCCATCCGGGTCCAGGCTGAAGTTCACGAACGCATCGGCGTTGAGCGAGCGATCGTCCCAGCGCACCAGGAAGGTGTCGTGCTGCCAGTGCTCCAGCGTGCCGACCAACTGGGCGGTACGGCCAAAGCGCAGGCGCAGCTTGCCGCCCTGCTGTTCGACGAACACATCGCCGTACCAGCCGTCGCGGTAACCGCCGGCGTAGGCCGCCAGCGGCAACGACGGGCGGGAGCGGGTGTCGCGCGCGGCCTGGTGCCTGGCCCAGCCCTCGTCGGCCTTGTCCTGCGCCTTGGCCACCGCTGCTGCGTAGGCCCCGACCCAGTCGGTCTGCGGCGCCTGCAGGTAGGCATCGAGCACGTCCATGGTGATCGCATTGAAGGCGGCGCCCACCTCCTGGTTGGTCAGCACCACGATGCCCAGCTTCTGCTCGGGCACCAGGGTCACGCGCGAGACCATGCCCGGCCAGCCACCGGTGTGCCAGACCAGCTTCTGGCCGCGGTAGTCGCTCAGGCTCCAGCCCTCGCCATAGCCGGCGAAGTTGGGGCGCGCGGCGGCCAGTTGCGGCACGCTGGGCTCGGCCACCACCTGCGGGGTGATCATCTGCCACATGCCCTGCTGGCTCTTGGCGCTGAACAGGGCCTGCCCGTTTTCAAGTCTGCCCTGGGCCAGTTGCACGTTCATCCAGCGCGCCATGTCATGCACGCTGGAGTAGATGCCACCGGCACCGGCATTGTTGGACCAGGTCAGCGGCGCGACCGTGCGCAGCGTGGAGAAGTCGTACTTGGCGTGGCCCACCGCGGCGTTGTCGCCGGGCAGCAGGTGGTCGGCGTTGTAGCGGGTGCCGGTCATGCCCACGGGCGTGAAGATGTGCTGCTGCAGGAAGGCGGCGTAGGACTGCCCGGAGACCTGCTCGATCACCTGCTGGGCCACCGCGTAGAGGATGTTGTCGTAGGCGTAGCGGTCGCGGAAGCCGGCCTTCAGCGGCACCTTGGCCAGGCGTTGCACGACCTCCTGGTTGGTGTAGGAGGTGGTCGGCCAGAACAACAGGTCCCCTGCCCCCAGGCTGAGCCCGCTGCGATGCGACAGCAGGTCGCGGATGCGCATCTCGCCGGTGACGTAGGCATCGGACATGCGGAAGCCGGGCAGGTGGTCGATCACCCGGTCGTCCATCTTCAGCTTGCCCTGCTCGGCCAGCAGGTTCAGCGAGGTGGCGGTGAACGCCTTGGTGTTGGAGGCGATGGCAAACAGCGTGTCGGCCTGCACCGGCGCCGGCTTGCCCAGCTCGCGCACGCCATAGCCGCGTTCGAGCACCACCTGCCCGTCCTTGACCACCGCCACGGCGATGCCGGGCACGTCAAACTGGCTGCGCACGCGTTCCACGGTGGCGTCCAGCCGCTGCAGTTCCGCCGGCACCGCCGCCGACGCCAAAGGTGCGCATGCCAACAGGACGACGCCTCCGATCCAGGATGTGTTCAAACAGTGTCTCCAGGTACATGTCGCGAGGGCGTTGAGGGCCGCTGCGGGCCCGGCGCGCCGGGTTTCGCACGATGGTAACGCGGCCCCCGGCAGGCTCGCCTGTGCCAGAAGGAGGCCCGCTCCGGAGACCTGCATGACCGCGCCTGCCGATACCGTTTGCACCGTCATCCCCTGCCTGCGCTACCGCGACGCGCATGCCGCCATCGCCTGGCTGGAGCGCGCCTTCGGCTTCCAGGCACAGGCGGTGTATGCCGAAGGCGAGGTCGTCCACCATGCCCAGCTGGTGTACGGCCCCGGCATGGTGATGCTGGGATCGGTGGACAACGCCAGCCAGTGGGGCCGCCACAGCGTGCACCCCGACGAGGTGGGCGGCCGCCAGACCCAGAGCGCCTGCGTGATCGTGGCCGACCCGGATGCGCATTACGCGCGCGCGGTGGCCGCCGGGGCGCAGGTGGTGATGGACATCGCCGACCAGGCCTACGGCGGCCGTGGCTACGCCTGCCGCGACCTGGAAGGGTATCTGTGGTGGTTCGGCAGTTACGACCCGTGGCGCGCCCACGCGGGCGGCGCATGACGACGGCGCCCGGGCGTATCCGCACCGGCATCGGCGGCTGGGTGTTCCCGGCCTGGCGCGCGGGCACGTTCTACCCGGTCGGGTTGCCGCAACGCGAGGAACTGGCCCACGCCAGCCGCGCCCTGGGCTGCATCGAAATCAACAGCACCTTCTACCGGGCGCAGAAGCCGGCCATCTACACGCAGTGGCGCGACCAGACCCCACCGGGCTTCCGTTTTTCAGTCAAGGCGCCGCGCACCATCACCCAGACCCACGACCTGTCCAACGTCGGCACGCGGGTGGAGGCGTTCGTGGAGGGCATCGTGGCGTTGGGCGATCGGCTGGGCCCGCTGGTGTGGCAGTTCGGCGACACCCATCCGGCCACCGCCGTGGAGTTCGACGCCTTCCTGCAGGCGCTGCCGCGGCGGGCCGACGGGCGCCGGCTGCAGCATGCACTGGAAGTGCGCAACCCCGCCGCGTGGACGCCGGACCTGGTGAGCGTGGCGCGGGCGCACAACGTGGCGCTGGTGTTCAGCGGCTCCAACGACTACCCCAGCTTCGCCGATCCGACCGCGGATTTTGTCTACGCGCGGCTGATGCATGCGCGCGCCAACCTGCGCGCCGGCTACCCGGAGCGGGCGCTGGAACAGTGGTGCCTGCGTGCCATGCGCTGGGCCCGCGGCGAGGACAACCCCGACCTGCCGCACGTGGCGGCCCAGGCCCCGTCCGGCGGCGCGCGCAAGGTGTACATGCTGTTCATCGGCGCGGCCAAGCAGCGCAATCCCGGCGCGGCGATGGCGCTGCGCGACCAGTTGGCCCGCGTAGGCGCCACGTAGAGCCGACCGTTGGTCGGCTGCGTGGCCTGGCTACCGTTGCGTGGCTGCCATCGCACGTCGGCATCAAAACCGTATCGACCAACGGTCGATACCTACCCCACGGTGCGCGATCGCGCACCCATCCGCATGTCGATCCGCCACACCAACGCGCCCAGCGCCACGAACGCCAGCCCCACCACCGCCGCATTCCGCGCCACCGTCGCCAGCCCCAGCGCGGCCAGGTCCAGGAACGGATACGGATACTGGCCGGTCCAACGGCCCACCAGCAACGCCCAGCCCAGGTACACGGCGGGGAACAGCAACGTCGGCGGCAGCTGCCGCCAGCGCAGGTGGCCATGGGGTCCCGATACCCAGCCCAGCAGGTACAGCGCCGGCACCGCATAGTGCAGGCCGCTGTCGGCCCACCAGTGCAGGCCCTGCGGGTGCCACAGCGTGCGCAGCACCAGCACGTACACCAGCCCGGTAATGCCGATGTACACCGCGACCGCGGCGCTGGGCGCCGCAGCGGCCATGCCGTCGGTGCGGCCGCGCAGGCGCGCCAGGCACACCGCCGCCACGCCGATGTTGCTCAGGATGGTGAAGTAGCCCAGCAGGTGCAGCAGCGCCTGGCCGCTGCTGCCGGCGGGCCCGGTCGACGCCAGCAGCACCGCGTACTGCAACGCGATCGATGCGACCGCCACCAGGGCGGTCACCCCGGCCCAGACGCGCGCACCGCGCGTGGGCAGCGGCGGCGGCGCGGTGGCAGGGGACGGGGTATGGGCAGGATCGGGCATGTGCGCAGGATGCCACGATCGCCGGTTGGTCGTGGGCCGCCCGGCGCCCGCGCCGGCCGGCGGGCGCGGATATCGCGGTGACCGGCGGCTTCCCGCACAATAGCCCGATGCCGATGACCGATACCCGCAGAGCGCTTCTGCAAATCCATTTCTGCGTGCTGCTGTGGGGCGTCACCGCCATCCTCGGCAAGCTCATCACCCTGCCCGCGCTGCCCCTGGTGTGGTGGCGGATGCTGCTGGTGGTGGCCATGCTGGCGCTGCTGCCGCGGGTGTGGCGTGGGCTGCGCCAGTTGTCGCCGGCGCTGTTTGCCGGCTACTGCGGCGTGGGTGCGCTGGTGGCGCTGCACTGGCTTACTTTCTATGGCGCGGTGAAGCTGGCCAACGCCTCGGTGGCGGCCACCTGCATCGCGCTGGCGCCCGTGTTCACCGCGGTGATCGAGCCGTGGGTGGCCAAGCGCCCGTTCCAGCTGCGCGAACTGGCCTTCGGCATCGCGGTGCTGCCCGGCGTGGCACTGGTGGTGGGCGGGGTGCCGCACGGCATGCGCCTGGGTGTATTGATCGGGGCACTGTCGGCGCTGCTGGTGGCCGTGTTCGGTTCACTCAACAAACGCCTGGTCAGCCATGCCGATCCGCTCACGGTGACCGCGCTGGAGCTCGGTGCCGGCACCATCACCCTGACCGTGCTCGCACCGCTGCTGCCCTACCTGCTGCCGCCGCTGGCCAGCCCGCTGTGGGTGGTGCCCAGCCTGCACGACGGCATGCTGCTGCTGGCCCTGGCCGGCCTGTGCACGTTGCTTCCCTTCGCCCTGGCCCTGGTCGCGCTGCGCCACATCAGCGCCTACACCTCCCAGCTGGTCACCAACCTGGAGCCGGTCTACGCGATCCTGCTGGCCATGGTGCTGCTCAGCGAGCAGCGTGAGCTGACCCCGGTGTTCTACATCGGCGTGGCGATCATCGTCGGTGCGGTGTTCCTGCATCCATTGTTGAACCGCCGCAAGCCGGTGCAGCACCCGGAGATCCTGGGCACGGCCGAGGCGCACAACGTCGCCGATTGAGGGCCGCGCCGTACCGCCCCGTTGCCTAGCGCGAGGGCCAGTACCAGGCCGGCGCATCCAGCAGGCCCTGGCCGAGCAGGCGGGTCTGGCTGAGTTCCTTGTGCAGGCCGATGCGATGGCAGGCCGGGGCCTCCTGCAGCGCCGCGATCAAGCGGCTGGCATGCGACACCACCAATAGCTGGCTGCGCGCACTGGCGGCGATGATCAATCGCGCCAGCGCCGGCAGCAGGTCCGGATGCAGGCTGGTCTCCGGCTCGTTGAGCACCATCAACGGCGGCGGGCGCGGGGTGTGCAGCGCGGCGATCAGCAGCAGGTAGCGCAGGGTGCCGTCGGACAGTTCCGCCGCTGCCAGCGGGCGCAGCAGGCCCGGTTGCCGGAACTTGAGGTGCAGCCGCCCTTCATGCGCGTCGATCACCACCTGCGCACCGGGGAATGCATCGTCCACCGCGCGCGCCAGGGCCTGCGGGTCGCCGATCTCCACGATGGTCTGCCAGGCCGCCGCCAGGTCGCGGCCATCGTGGCTGAGCACGGGGGTGCGCGTGGCCAGCGGCGCCTGCCGTGCCGGCGCGTCCTGGTCGCTGCGGAAATGATCGTAGAAGCGCCAGCCCCGGATCGATTCGCGCAGCGCCAGCACCTCGGGCATGCGCTGCGGATCGGCGACCTGGGTGAACATGCTCTCGAACACTGACAGGTGCTCGTCCACCACCTCCCAGCGCCGATCGTGGCGGCGCCGCACCAGGGCACCGCGGCGTTCGACCAGCACGCTGGCGCTGCGCAGGAACGGCCCGGCCCAGATGCTCTCGCATTTGATCTGCGGGTCCAGGTCGAACATCGAGCCCTGCCCGACCGGCAGCCCGAGGTCGATCGCATAGCCGACCGTTTCGGCCGCAAAGCCCAGGCGCAGCGCGACCGGCGGCGCGTGGGCCTGGCCCTGCACCGGAACCTCGCCCCGCAGCATGCGCGTGTCGATCCGGCCGGGCCCGGCCCAGAGGGCCGAGCCCAGCCCACCTTCGCGTGCCAGCGCGGCGGCAACGCCCCCCTGCGCGGTTTCGGCGAGCAGACGCAGCGCGCGGTACAGGCTGGACTTGCCGCTGCCGTTGTCGCCGGTGACCAGGTTCAGCGGCCCCATCGGCACGACCAGGTCGTACAGCGAGCGGTAGTGGGCGATGGCCAGGGTCTGCAGCATGGCAGGCGAGCCGGTGGCAGGCGGGGGACCAGCATGCCGCCGCGGTGTCGCACAGGCTGCGAACGCGCGCTCAGTCGGCGCGCACCACCCGGTTGCGGCCCTGGTGCTTGGCCTGGTAGAGCGCGGCGTCGGCGCGCGCCAGGGTCTGCTCGGCGCTGTCGCCATGACGGTGCGCGGCCACCCCGATGCTGATCGTCAACGGGATGCCCAGCGGCAGGTCGGCCACCGCCATGCGCAGGAAATCGCACTGCAGCTCGGCCGTGGCCAGCGCGGTGTCGGGCATCAGCACCACGAACTCCTCGCCACCAAAGCGTGCCGCCAGGCCCTGGCCGGCAAAATGCGCGCGCAGCAGGCGCGCCAGCTCGGCCAGCACGTGGTCGCCGGTGGCATGCCCGTAGAGGTCGTTGACGCTCTTGAAGTGGTCGATGTCCAGCAACGCCACCGCGGTCTGCCGTGGCTGGCCGTCCACGTCGCGCACGGCCGTGTCCAGCGCGGCGCTCATCGCGCGGCGGTTGGGCAGCCCGGTCAGCGGGTCGGTGCGGCTCTGCTCGGTCAGGTCGGCGTTCTGCTGCTCCAGCAGGCTGTTGTACTCGGCCAGGCGCTGTTCGTACCAGGCCCGGTCGCTCATGTGCTGCTGGATTTCATGCGCATAGCGGCGCAGTTCCATCACCAGCGAAACCTGCCGCGACAGCGCCGCCAGCGCCTCGGCCTGGTCCGGGCGCAGCTGCCCCGGGTTGGCGTCGAACACGCACAGCGTGCCCAGCGGCAGGCCTTCCAGGCTCAGCAAGGGCGCACCGGCATAGAAGCGCACGTGCGGGTCGTCCACCACCACCGGGTTGTCGGAGAAACGCGGGTCCTGCAGCGCATCCTCCACCACCATGATCTGGTCCGGCTGCAGGATCGCGTGGCCGCAGAAGGAGATGTCGCGGGTGGTCTCGGTCGGCTCCAGCGCCTGGCGCGCCTTGAACCACTGGCGGTCCCGGTCGATCAGGGTTACCGCGCCCATGCGGGTGCCGCACAGGGCAGTGGCAATGGTGACCAGATCCTCGAACGACCGCTCCTTGGGCGTGTCCAGGATCTGGTAACGCTGCAGCGCCAGCAGGCGCTGTTCTTCGTTGTCCGGCTTGGACGGCTTGATCATCGGTGCAGGCGTCGTCGTGTGCCTGCGCAGTCTAGCCCGGGTGCCGGGTCAACGCGTGACGCACGGCATCACCATTCCAGCTGCTTGGGCAGCAGGGCCTTGAGTTCGGCATCGGTGAGGTTGCGCCACTGGCCCGGCTTGAGCGCGCCGAGCTTGATGTTGTCGATGCGCACGCGACGCAGCTGGGTGACCCGGAAGCCGAAGGCGGCCGCCATCAGCCGGATCTGCCGGTTCAGGCCCTGCTGCAGGGTGATCCGGAAACCGAACTTGGCCAGCTTGCTGGTCCGGCATGGCAGCGTGGTCTCGTCGTGGATGCGCACCCCGCGGGCCATGCCGCGCAGGAACTCGTCGGTGACCGGCTTGTTGACCGCCACCATGTACTCCTTCTGGTGCCCGTTTTCGGCGCGCAGGATCTGGTTGACGATGTTGCCGTTGCTGGTCAGCAGGATCAGGCCTTCGGAATCCTTGTCCAGCCGGCCGATCGGGAAGATGCGCTGCTCGTGGCCGACGAAGTCGACGATGTTGCCCTTGACCGAGCTTTCGGTGGTGCAGGTGATGCCCACCGGCTTGTTCAGGGCGATGTACACGTGCTTGCGGCCGCCGGCCTTCTTCGCCTCGCGGGCGCGCAGCGGCTGGCCATCGACCAGGACCACGTCGCCCTCGCCCACCACCGCACCGGTGCCGGCCGGCTGGCCATTGACGGTGACGCGGCGCTCGCCGATCAGGCGGTCGGCTTCGCGGCGGGAACAGAAGCCGGTATCGGCAATGTGCTTGTTGAGTCGGATTGTCATCGGCCCATTATCCGGCAAACGCGGGCCGCGCAGGGCGCCGGCGGTTCACACACGCAGTGGCGCGTCGGCCGGGGCAGCCTGGTCGGCGTCGAACACCTGGTTGCGGCCGGCCCGCTTGGCACAGTACATGGCGTGGTCGGCGCGGCGCAGCAGCGAGGCCAGGTCGTCGCCATCCCCGCGCAGCACGGCCAGGCCGATGCTGCCCGACACCTCCAGCCCCGGCACGGCCAGCACCCGGGTCACCGTCTGCACCTGCTGGCGCAAGGTTTCCAGGCGGGCGAAGGCGCTGGCACGGGTGGCGCCCGGCAGCAGCACCAGGAACTCCTCACCGCCCATGCGGATCACATCGTCGTGGTTGCGCACCGAATCGCGCAGCTGGCGCGCCACCGCCACCAGCACCTGGTCGCCCACGGCATGACCGAACTGGTCGTTGATGTCCTTGAACAGGTCGATGTCCAGGAACCCGATCGCCAGCGGCTGTTCGTCCTGGACGGCCCGTTCCAGGTACTCGGCCAGCTTGCGCAGCCCCGCGCGCCGGTTCGGCAGCCCGGTCAGGGCATCGGTGTCGGCCAGCTGGCGCAGTTCGTCGCGCTGCTGGCGCAGCCGGCCCAGGCGCAGGTTGAGCGCGTAGGCGGCCATCATCAGCAACCAGGTGACGGCCAACTGCAGCGACTCGATCCGGTAGGCCACCAGCCACTGCGCGCGCAGTGCGTCGGCGATGATCATGATCCACCACGGTGCCAGCGCGCTCAGCCCGGCCAAGGCGTAGCGGTCGCGTTGCAGCACGCCCCAGCTGCCGGCGGCCAGGCAGGCCACGCAGCCCAGCACGAACACCGCTTCAAGCCCGGCGGCCAGACCCGGCAACACCGCAAAGTGCATCCAGGGCACCCCCAGGCCCAGCGCGAACAAGCCCCACAGCAGCACATGCTGGGCCGGCCGCGAACGGGGCCAGCGACGGTCGCCGCCACACAGGCGCCACAGCACCGGCAGCAGCACCGCCTCGGTGAACGCACTCAAGGAAACCAGCCACCACGAGGCCCGGTTTTCGACGGGCAACCAGGGCTCGGGATAGCCGCTCAACCCACCCAGCACGGCCTGCCACAGCACCAGCAGCAGGCAGATCGCCACGTAGATCAGGAACGAGCGGTCCTTGGCGGTCACATAGCTCATCAGCGCCGACAGCGCCAAGGCAATGGCCACCGCCACACAGGCCGCACGTACCAGCAGCCGGGCGGTGTCGTCCTGCTGTACCGGGCTGGGCGCGCCCAGCTGCACGGTGGGAATCCAGCGCGGCTTGATCGGTGCGGCCCAGGACACCACGATCGGCTCGTGGTCGCCGGCCTTGGGCACCACGACCATGCCCACCCCGGCGCGGAAGCGGGAATCGCGGGTGCGCGCGTCGTGCATGCTGCCGCAGATCTGGCGATCGCCATGGCTGATCCGCACTTCGCCGGCCAGCACGCCGAACACATCCACCGCCTGCGGTTCGCCGGACCAGCCCTCGGCCGGCGCCGGCACATGCAGGATCTGCTGGTGCCGGGCCAGGACGTCAGCGCTGCAGGCGCGCTGGGGCGTGCGCTCGGCAGTGGCCGCCCCGAGCAGCAGCGCATCCGCGCCGGCGCGCGCCGTGGCCGCCTCGACCGTGGCCGCCATCGTCGCCCCGGGCAGCAACAGCAACAGCAGGGCCAGCAGCCCATACGCCGCGCCCTTCCCGCCCCATCTGCCGTGCCATCCCCTCACACGCTGCCCCGCCCTCGATGCCGCCACGCAGGTTGCGCGCCGCCCCTGGCCGCGATTATCGCCCGAACCCGGCGGTTTCACGCGCCGCGCCGTCGATCCGCGCCGGGGCCGCGATACTCATGGCGGCCCCGGTCGGCGCTCGGCGGCCAGGCCGCTGCGCGCCGGCCACAGCGCCGGCTGGGTCATCCGCTCCAGCGCCATCGGCCGTTCGATCGCATAGCCCTGCAGGCCGTCCACGCCCAGCAGCTGCAGCTGTTCGGCCACCTCGGCCGCCTCCACCCACTCGGCGATCACGGTCATGTGCAGCTCGCGGCCGATCTCGGTGATCGCCCGTACCGCCGCCCGGCTGACCGGATCGATGTCCATGTCGCGCACGAACACCCCATCGATCTTGAGCATGTCCGCCGGCAGCTGGCGCAGGTAGCCAAACGAGGACAGCCCCGAGCCGAAGTCGTCCAGGGCCACCCGGCAGCCGCGTGCCTTGACCGCTTCGATGAAGCTGCGCGCCTGGGCCAGGTTGCTGATCGCCGCGGTCTCGGTGATCTCGAAGCACAGCTTGCGCGCCAGGCCGCGATTGCGCTCGAGCAGGTCGCAGACGAAGGCCAGGAAGGTCGGTTCGGCGATCGACTGCGCCGACACGTTCACATTGCACAGGCCCAGTCGCTGCACGTGCGCCGGGCACACCTGCAGGTGGCGGAACAGCAACCCCAGCACGTGCCGGTCCAGCGCCATGCCCATGCCATAGCGCTCCACCGCCGGCATGAATTCGCCCGGCGTCTGCAGCACGCCCTCGGGGCTGCGCATGCGCACCAGCACTTCGTAGTGCAGGAATGCCGGATCGCCGACCCGCTCGATGCGCTGGGCGTACAGCAGCATGCGGTTCTCGGCGATCGCACTGGACACCCGTGCCAGGCGCTCGGCCTCCAGCCGCCGCTCATCCAGCGCCAGGCGGCTTTCGTTGTAGCAGTGCACGCGGTTGCGCCCGGCCTCCTTGGCCGCGTAGCAGGCACTGTCGGCCGCGCTCATCAGCCAGTTGACGTCCACCGTCTCGGCGGTGATCTCCACCACGCCCACGCTGCAGCTCACCCGCGGGGTGCCGTCGCCGTGCTGGAAGCTGGCCTGGCCCAGGCTGCGCACGATCCGCTGCAGTACCTGCTTGGCCTCGTCCTGGCCGGCATTGGCCAGGAACAGGGCGAACTCGTCGCCGCCCATCCGCCCGACCCAGTCGCCCTCACGCACCGCCCCCACCAGGTACTCGGCGAAATTGCGCAGCAGCTGGTCGCCGGCGGCGTGGCCGAGCCCGTCGTTGACCAGCTTGAAGTAGTCCAGGTCGATGTAACACAGGCTGTGCACGCCACCGTGGCTGCGCACCTCCAGCAGCGCCTGTTCGAGCAGGCGCTCGATCTCGCGGCGGTTGATCAGCCCGGTCAGCGGGTCGTGGCTGGCGTGATGTTCGACTTCGCGCGCCAGGGCATGGTTCTGCGACACGTCCTCGACGATGGCGAACACGGTCGGCTCGCGCCCGGGGGTGCGCACGATGGTGCCACTCCAGCGGCCCCACATCAGCCCGCCGTCGGCACGGGTGAAGCGCAGTTCGCCCGGGCGCAGCTGGCGCACCCAGTCGATCCGCCCGGCCTCATCCAGCACCAGTTCGCCCTCCACCAGCAGGTCCGGCAGGCGCATGCCGAGCAGCGCCTCGCGGCGGTGGTCGAGGATGTCGGCCATCGCCTGGTTGGCTTCCAGCACCGTGCCGGCATGGTCGAGCTTGAGCATGCCCACCGTGGCCTGGTAGAACGCGGCGCGGAACCGGCTCTCCTGCTCGAGCAGGTCGTGCCGCACCCGCCGCGACAGCATCACGGCCACCAGGGTGATCAGCAGCACCGACAGCCCGCCGACCAGCAGCGTGGTCATGCGCACCACCGAGGCGGTGCGCAGCAACGACAGCGAGAAGGCCTTGGCCTGCGCCTGCAGGCTGCGGTCGAGCGCGTGCAGGTGGTCCTGCAATGCCTGCCGCTGCGGGTCCGGCGGCGCGCCGCGGGCATGCAGGGCCGCGGCACGGTCGGCGATCTGCGACAACTGCTGCAGGCCCGGATCGGTCTGCCGCCACAGCCGCACCGCGTCGCGGAAATAGCCCATGTGGCCCAGGTAACGGAAGGACAGGATCAGCCGGTTGATGTCGCCGGGCGCGTTGCCGCCCTGCAGGAAGCCGCGGCGGGCGCGCGCCAGGTCCGGATCGGCCTGCTCCAATGCGCGGCGCGCATCCAGATCGCCCAGCGGCACGGCCAGCGCGGTGCGTGCTTCGGCCAGGTCAGCCGGATCGCCGCTGTTGATGTAGCGGCCAAGTGCGAAGCTGGCCTGCTGCTGGCTGCGCGACCAGTGGCTCTGACCCACGATCCAGGCGGTCGAGGCAGCCTGAAGTTCCTGGATCAGCGCCGAGATCCCGACCAGCCCGATGGCCATGCCGGTGAGCAACACAAAACGCAGGGTCAATCCCCGCGTGAGATACGGAACCGCTGTCGCACCAACGTCCTTGCCAGTTGCCAGCATCGCCGATCCCCCGGGGAGCCATGGAGTGGGTTGCACGTCCGTTGTAGCAGAACGGTCAGGCTAGAGCGGGCAATGTTGAGGCCGCGCGAAACCGGCGCTGAAGACCGGCCGACCCCGGAAACGACAACGCCAGCCCGGAGGCTGGCGTTGCGTGGACCGCCGCGGCGATCAGAAGTTGCGCGGACCGCGCGGCTTGAAGCCGTCACGACGCGGCGGGCGGTCGTTGCCGCCGGGGCCGCTGCGCGGGCCACCCGGACCCCGCGGCTTGCCCTGGCCGAACTTCGGCTTGAACGGCGGACGCGCCGACGGGGTCAGGTCTTCACCCGGCTCGACCTTGCGCATCTGCAGCTGCTGCCCGGACACCCAGACCTTCTTCAGGTGGCTGAGCAGGTCGCTGGGCATCTCGGCCGGCAGGTCCAGCACCGAGAAGTCGTCATGGATGTCGATGCGGCCGATGAAACGGCTTTCCAGGCCGGCCTCGTTGGCGATCGCGCCGACGATGTTGCCCGGCTTGACGCCATGCACGTGGCCCACTTCGATGCGGAAGGTTTCCATGCCGGCTTCCGGGGCACCGCGCGGGGCGATGTCGCGGCGCGGGGCGCGTTCGAAGCCGCCGTCGCTGTTGCCGAAGTCGCCTTCCGGACGCGGCGGACGCGGGCCACGGTCGTCTTCACGACGCGGGCCACGCTCGAAACGCGGTTCGAAACGCGCCGGACGCTCGCCACGGTCGTTGCGGTCATTGCGCTGGTGCGGGGCACGCTCTTCGCGGGCGCCACGGACCGGCGGGGTCAGCAGGAACGGGGCGTCGCCCTGCAGCAGCTTGGCCAGCGCGGCGGCGATATCGATCGCCGGCACGTTCTTTTCGCCTTCCAGGCGCTGCAGCAGGTCGCGGTAGAACTCGGTGCCACCGGCATCGAGCGCATCGCTGATGCGGCTCATGAACTTGGTGATGCGGGTGTCGTTGACCGCGTCCACGCTCGGCAGCTGCATCTCTTCGATCGGCTGGCGGGTGGCGCGCTCGATCGCACGCAGCATGCCCTTCTCGCGCGGGGTGGCGAACAGGATCGCATCACCGGTGCGGCCGGCACGACCGGTACGGCCGATGCGGTGCACGTAGCTTTCGGTGTCGTAGGGGATGTCGTAGTTCAGCACGTGGCTGATGCGTTCCACGTCCAGGCCACGCGCGGCCACGTCGGTGGCCACCAGGATGTCCAGCTTGCCTTCCTTGAGCTGGCCGATGGTGCGCTCGCGCTGGGCCTGCTGCATGTCGCCGTTGATGGCGGCAGCGGCCAGGCCACGGGCCTGCAGCTTCTCGGCCAGTTCTTCGGTGGCCGCCTTGGTGCGCGAGAAGATGATCATCGCGTCGAACGGTTCCACTTCCAGGATGCGGGTCAGCGCATCGAGCTTGTGCATCCCGCTCACCCACCAGTAGCGCTGGCGGATGTTGGCCGAGGTGGTGGTCTTGCTGACGATGGTGACTTCGGCCGGGTTCTTCAGATAGGTCTGCGCGATGCGACGGATCTGCGACGGCATGGTGGCCGAGAACAGCGCGACCTGGCGGGTCTCGGGCAGCTTCTTCAGCACGGCTTCGACGTCGTCGATGAAGCCCATGCGCAGCATTTCATCGGCTTCGTCCAGGACCAGCGTCTTCAGCTCGGACAGGTCCAGGGTGCCGCGGTCCAGGTGGTCGATGACCCGGCCCGGGGTGCCCACGATCACGTGCACGCCACGGCGCAGGGCCTGCAGCTGCTGGCCGTAGGGCTGGCCGCCGTAAACCGGCAGCACGCGGAAGCCGGGGATGCCCGAGGAATAGGTCTGGAACGCCTCGGCGACCTGGATGGCCAGTTCGCGGGTGGGCGCCAGCACCAGCACCTGCGGCTTGGTCTGGTTGAAATCGAGGTTGGACAGCACCGGCAGCGCGAAGGCGGCGGTCTTGCCGGTACCGGTCTGGGCCTGGCCGAGCACGTCGCGGCCTTCCAGCATCGCCGGGATGGTGGCAGCCTGGATCGGCGACGGGGTTTCATAGCCGACGGTAGCGACGGCCTGCATCACAGCGTCGGAGAGGCCGAGGTCTGCAAACAGCAGCGGCGCGGTGGATTCTTGGGACATGGGGAACTCCGAAGCACTGCCGTTCAACGGGCAGTGAGATAAAAAAGGGGATGGTCCGCGCTTTGGGCGCCCTTTCTTATCGCGTGCCCTGGCGCTGCTCGGTCGGAGGAGAATTCACTCGCTCAGGGGGCGATGATACCGCATCGTTCCTGAACAACGTGTACAGATTCCCGGGTGGATGCCGTTCTGCCAGCGGCTGGCGCACAATACGCGCCCTCTTCCGGCCCGGTCCCACGTCCGCGCCCCTTCCCAGGATACCCGCTCCATGCAGACCCTCGAATTTGAACTGGACCGCGACTACGTCGAGCTCAAGCAGCTGCTCAAGCTGGCCGACCTGGTCACCAGCGGCGGCGAGGCCAAGACCGTGATCGGCGACGGCCAGGTCCTGGTCGATGGCGAGGTCGAGCTGCGCAAGGCCTGCAAGATCCGCGGCGGCCAGGTGGTGCAGTTCGCCGATACCACCATCCACGTCATCGCCGATACCGACGCCCCCTGATCGATTCAGGCGCGCGCCGGGCGCTGGGTGAGGTGGGCGGCGATCAGCTGGCGGAACGGGGCCACCCCGTGCGCCAGACGCAGCCCGGCCTTGCGCAGCATGCGCGCCGGCAGCCGGTCGTCAGTGTATAGCGTGGCAATTGCATTGGTCGCCTCGTACAGCGGCCGCGAGGCCAGCCGGTGGCCGCGCTCGTAGGCGGCCAGCCCGGCCGGGGCGGCGATGTCCGTGCCGCGGGCGGCTGCCCTGGCCAGGATCGTGGCCAGCCGGTGCTGGCTGGCCAGGCCCAGGTTGAACCCATGCGCGGTCACCGGGTGCATGCCTACCGCCGCATCGCCGATCAACGCACAGCGATCGCCCACGAACGCGTTCGCATACACCCCTACCAGCGGATACGCCTGCGCGCGCGCGGTGGGCCGCATCGCGCCCAGCCGATGCTCGAAGAAGGTGCTGATGCTGCGCCCGAAGGCCGCCGCGTCCTGCGCCATGAGCGCCTCGATCTGGCGCGGCGGCAAGGTGATCACCGCCGAGGCCTGGTCGCCGTTGAGCGGCAGCAGGGCCATGGTGCGGCCGTACCCGAACCACTCCCAGGCGGTGTGCTGGTGCGGCACCTCGATCTGCATGCGGCACACCAGCATCGACTTGCCGAAGTCGCGCAGGCGCGCGCCGATGCCGAGCATGCGCCGGGTACTGGAAAAGCGGCTGTCGGCCGCCACCACCAGGCGCGCGGCCAGCGCACGGCCATCGGCCAGGGTCACCACGCTGCGCTGCGCGCCGGTGACCACGCCGGTCACCCCTACCGCGTCCAGCACCTGCAGGCCGGGTTGGCCCTGCACGCTGTCCCACGCGGCGCGCCGGATCAGGTGGTTGGGCACCAGCCAGCCGAGATCGCCGCCGTTGCGCTGGGTGTCGGCAAAGGTCAGGGCAAACGGCGAGCCGCCGTCGAGCACCTTGGCATCGCGCAGCGGCGAAATCTCGGCCGGGTCCAGCCGGTCCCAGATCCCCAGCGTTTCCAGGATCTGCCGCGAGGCATGGGTCAAGGCGATCTCGCGACCGTCGTAGGCGGCCTCGGCCAGCGCCGCACGGGGCTGCTGTTCGACCAGGGTCACGCTGAGCCCGGTAGCCGCCAGCGCGCGGGCAAAACACAGCCCGGTCGGGCCGGCACCGACCACCACCACATCCACCCACTGCTCGGGTGCAGGCGCCGCCTGCGGGGTTCCATCGGACATGTCCCATCCTGCCATTGCGTGTCGCGGCCAGCTTAACGGCCCTGCCGCCGCGTCGCCTTGATCTGGATCAGCAGGGTCGGCGCCGGTTCACCCGGCCTGGAGCAGGGCCCAGACCAGCAGCACGATACCGATCAGCGAGGCCAGCCACACCAGGCTGCGGATGTAGGGCACGCCGGCCGCGTACAGCGGCAGGTAGACCACCCGGGCCCAGAAATACAGCTGCGCGGCCAGTGCGGTCAGCCCGTCCTGGCGCTGGGTGAGCACCACCGCCAGCACCGCTGCGGCAAAGAACGGGAAGGTTTCCATGAAGTTGGCCTGGGCCCGCTGCAGGCGCCCGGTCAACGGCCGCACGGGCGGACTGGCGCCATCGCGCGCCGACGCGTTCCACTTCAGGCCGCGTTCGCCGGTCACCGCGGTGGAGGCGGCGAACAGGTGCACCAGGCCCAACACGATCGACCACACCAGCATCTGGATCTCGATACCCATGACGGCTTCCTCAGGGAGTGGCGGCGCGCACGCTGTAACCGGCCAGGCGCCAGACGCGGTGTTCGTCCAGGCGGAAGGAGACCAGCTCGCGCACCGGCTGGGCGCTGTTGGCAAAGCGGGTGGGGAAACTGACGTTGATGTACAGCCCTTCGGGCACCGTCGCGCCCGGCGCGTACTTGACCCGGGTCACCACCGGCTGGCCACGCGCGGCCAGCGCGCCCAGGCGCTTGCGATCGGCGCTGAGCTGGCTCACGAACGCCTGCTCGGTGACCGACTTGCGGGCCACCGCCGAGGCGCCCTTCCATGCTTCGGCCGCGCGATTGGCATCCACCAGCTGCGCCACCTGCAGCGCTGCCGCGCTCAGTTCGGCATCCTGCTTGTGCACCTGCGCCTGCTGGGCCGCGCTCAACGCCGGGCGTGCAGCCGGTGCCGCGGCCGGTGCCGGGCGCGCTGGCGCCGGTGCCGGGGTGGCCGGCGGCGGGGTCTGCGCCTGGGCGACGGCGGCAAGCAGGAACGAGGACAGCAGCAGCGGAACACGCATCAGGACACCGTTGGCTGGAGAGAACCGCCCCAGTCTACGGGAACCCCGTGAGCGGTCCGTCAGTTGCGTTCGGCCGTTTCCGGCGGCGGCTGACCGGCGTCGCTGGCGGTGCGCTCGGCCGGCGTTTGTCCGTCCTGCGGCGCCGCGTGGGACGGCAGCAGCGTGGTCACGTCGATCTCCGACAACGGGCTCTCATCGGGGCACTGCGCATCGGGGAAGCCAAAGCGCTGCTTGAGCGTCTGCCCACAGCTGTTGACCGCCTCCAGCTCACTGCCCTCGCGCTTGCACTCCTGGTCGAAGGCCACCAGGAAGGCATCCTTGCGGCGGACGAAATCATCCCCGCATTTGCGCATCTGCTTGATCCGCTCCAGGTCGTCCTGCACCGCGTTGGTGCCGTCCAGGCCGAACTGGCGCAGTTCTTCGCTGCTGAGCAGGCGCAGGCTGCGGTTGGGCACGGTCATCATCAGGTCGGCCACGCCCACCGCCACGCCATTGCGCTGCAGGTAATCCTTGACGTTGTCGTAGACCTCGTGGAGTTCGCGGTTGAGCTCGGCGCGCGAGGTTGCCCTGGAGCTGATCCGCATCATCCGGTGGATGCCGACCTTGCCGGCCACCAGCCGGTTGTCGCCGGCGGCCAGGACGAACACGCACGCGCTGTGGCAGACCGATCCTTCGCGGATCCAGATCGTCCAGTTGGATTCGCCGATGCGGTCGCCGGCCACGATCGCCGCCTCGACCTGGCCGCCGCTGGAATCCAGGTCCAGGATGCGCCGGGAGATGCGCTGCGCATCGGCCACCATCGCCAGCCGTGCCACCAGCTCGGAGAAGCCGGGGTTGATCTTGCCCACGTAGCGCACGCGCAGCAGCCCGCGCTCGGCGCAGGGGGCCAGCGCTGCATCGATGCTGTCGCGGTCCAGGGTTTCCAGCGCGGTACCGTCACCGGCCTGCCCGGCGTAGTCGGTGTCGCAGCTCACCCAGGCCTTGCCGTTTTCCAGCGCGGCCTCCGGCCAGCCTTGGTCGCCGCGCTTGGGCGGCGGCGGTGGCGGGGCCGCCACGTCGGCGGCGTTGATGGAGACCATGTGGTCACCGTCGGCGGTCTGCGCGCGCACCGCCTTGTCGGCGGCGGTGACATTGCCCGGGTTTTCCAACTGACTGCAGCCAGCCAGCCCCAGGCACAACAGCGGCAACCACCACGACTTGAGCAACATGAACGACCCGGTATCCGTACAGAGGAGCGCGCGCAGCGGCACGTGAATGCACAGTCTAGTGCGCTGGGCCGGCCCCGCGGCAACCTGCCCTGAACCACACCGTCGCGGCCACGCATTGCTGTCCGAAAACGGCGAGCCTGGGCCCGGCACCGGGCATAGACTGGCGCCCATGGACACCGCCCTGCCCTTGGACTACTCCGCCTGCGAAAGCGCCCGGCTGGCCCGCGATGCGCGCTTTGACGGCGTGTTTTTCACCGCGGTGCGCAGCACCGGCATCTACTGCCGGCCCGTGTGCCCGGCGCCGCCGCCCAAACCGCGCAACGTCGATTACTACCCCACGGCGGCCGCGGCGGCAGCCGCCGGTTTCCGCCCGTGCCTGCGCTGCCGCCCGGAGCTGGCGCCGGAAGCCCAGGACGCACTGAGCAATGAAACCCTGCAGCGCGCGCTGGCGCTGATCCACGACGGCTTCCTGCAGGATGCGCCGGTCGGCGCGCTCGCCGCGCGGATGGGCTTGAGCGCACGCCAGCTGCAGCGCCTGTTCGTGGCCAGGCTCGGCGCCGCCCCGGCGCAGATCCATGCCACCCGGCGGTTGCTGCTGGCCAAGCAGCTGCTGACCGAGACCGCGCTGCCGATCACCGACGTGGCCATGGCCTCGGGCTACAACAGCCTGCGCCGCTTCAACGCCGCCTTCGTGGAGGGCTGCGGGATGCCGCCCACCGCGATCCGGCGCCAGCGCGGCGCGCTGGGCGAGGGCGCGCTGACGCTGCGGATGGCCTACCGCCCGCCACTGGATTTTTCCGCGATGCTCGGCTTCCTGCGCCGTCGTTCGATTCCGGGCATCGAGTGCATCGATGCGGACAGCTACCAGCGGGTGATCGGACCACCCCAACGCCCCAGCCTGATCAGGGTCAGCGCCGATCCGAAGCGGTCGGAGCTGCTGCTGCAGCTCGGCCAGGTCGACCCGCGCGCGATTCCCGGGATCGTGCGCCGGGTGCGCCGCATCTTCGACCTGGATGCCGACCTGCGCATCGTGCATGCCACGCTGGGCAAGGACCCGCTGCTGGCGCGCGGCATCGCGCAGCGGCCCGGGCTGCGCGTGCCCGGTGGCTGGGACGGCTTCGAGGTGGCGGTGCGCGCGGTGCTGGGCCAACAGGTCAGCGTGGCCGCAGCGACCACCCTGGCACGCCGCGTGGTGGACCGGTTCGGCGGCGTGCTGGAGGGCATGCCTGAAGGCCTGGACCGCCACTTCCCCACCCCGCAGGCATTGGCCGAGGCACCGCTGGAAACCATCGGTCTGCCGCGGACGCGCGCCGCCACGGTGCGCGCGATGGCTGCGGCGGTGGCCGCAGGCCGGCTGGATTTCGACGCCGGCCAGCGCCTGGAAAACTTCGTGGCACGCTGCGTGGCGCTGCCCGGGATCGGGCCGTGGACCGCGCACTACATGGCGCTGCGCGCACTGGGGCTGCCCGACGCCTTCCCCGCCGGCGACCTGGTGCTGCAGCAGGTGCTCGGCGGTGATGCGCGGCTCAGTGAACGCGCCACCGAAGCCTGTTCGCAGGCCTGGCGACCGTGGCGCGCCTACGCCGTGCTGCATCTGTGGCATCTGTCCGCCCCTACCCCTGGAGTGAGCCCATGAGCCTGTTCTACGACACTTTCGACAGCCCGATCGGGCCCCTCACCGTGGCCGGCGACGGCCAGGGCATCCACCACATCCTGTTCGAAAGCAACCGCTACGACGCCAAGGGCCGCGCGCTCTGGCAGCACGACCCCCACGCCCTGCGCGAGGCACGCCGCCAGCTCCTGCAGTACCTGGGCGGCGAGCGCCAGCGCTTCGAGCTGCCGCTGGCCCCGCACGGCACCGCGTTCCAGCTGCGGGTGTGGAAGGCCCTGGCCGACATTCCATTCGGGCAGACCTGGAGCTATGTCGAGCTGGCCCGGCACATCGGCCATCCCACCGCCAGTCGCGCCGTCGGCGCGGCCAATGGCCGCAATCCGCTGCCGATCGTGCTGCCCTGCCACCGGGTGATCGGCAGCAGCGGCGCGCTCACCGGCTTCGGTGGCGGGCTGCCGACCAAGGCCGCATTGTTGCAGCTGGAAAAGCGCGGCGAGTCGCTGCTGGCCTGAGCGAACGTGCCATAGGTTGTGTTCGCCGCGTCACCGCCGCGAATTATCATGGCCGGATGATTTCCGTCCGACTTTGCCTGGCGCTTGCCGCCACTCTCGCGCTGGCCGGGTGTGCCAGCGTTCCGTCCACGCCACCGGTGGCCAGCACCACGCCGGGCACCGCCGCGGTCGCGCCCAAGCTGCTGCTGGTCTCCATCGACGGCCTGCGTGCGGACATGCTCGACCGCGGGATCACGCCGAACCTGTCGCGCATCGTCGATGGCGGCGTGCGCGCTCGCTGGATGACCCCTTCCTACCCGTCATTGACCTTCCCCAACCACTACACGCTGGTCACCGGGCTGCGCCCGGATCACCACGGCATCATCCACAACAGCATGCACGCCGACGACCTCGGCACGTTCCGGCTGAGCAGGCCCGAAGCGGTGACCGATGCGCGTTGGTGGGGCGGCGAGCCGATCTGGGTGGGCGCGGAGAAGGCCGGGGTGCGCACGGCGACCTGGTCCTGGCCCGGCAGCGAGGCGGCCATCCAGGGCATACGGCCCAGCCAGTGGCGGGTCTATGACGGCACGGTGCCGCTGGACGAGCGGGTGGACCAGGTGCTGGGCTGGATCTCGCGCAGCGATGCGCAGGCGCCGCGCCTGGTCACCCTGTACATGGAGCAGGTGGACCACGCCGGCCACGACAACGGGCCGGAGTCGCCGGAATACACGGCGGCGGTGGTCGCGGTGGATGCCGCCGTCGGACGCCTGCTGGACGGGCTGCACGCGCGCGGGCTGGACCAGACCACCAACGTGATCGTGGTGTCCGACCACGGCATGGCCGGCGTGCCCGAAGGCCACACGATCGCGGTGGAGGACATGGTCGATCCGTCGATCGCCAAGGACGTATCGGTGGGCCAGTCGATCGGGTTTGCACCGCGACCGGGCCAACAG
>RCUH01000742.1_pt1 | contig 29500 bp, 25 predicted proteins | sample 2166191 | NCBI WGS metagenome assembly RCUH01 (sample SAMN09932848, study PRJNA488358) | compost metagenome | feature: garden; material: soil; isolation source: compost soil in an enriched community after 214 h of incubation | place: Germany: Experimental Botanical Garden Goettingen | collected...
GCTATTATTTATCTAATCCATTTTTTGATCTGCTAGCTCAGCTGGGAGAGCACCATCTTGACAGGGTGGGGGTCAGTGGTTCGAGCCCACTGCAGATCATCACCGAAAACCCTTGATTATCAAGGGTTTTTCTTATTTTATCTTTGGTTCGGGTTGGTGCTATAACACGAGTTGGTGCCATTTTGGTGCCCTGTACTCAACTAAACCAAAAGTGGTGCCTTTTTAGGGCACCACTTTTTATCCTTCAAGCCACTTGATGAATACGTCTTATGAGACTCTTATCATCCGGCCTATTCTAACGGTATGAAATTGTCAAGACCTCAGAAGTTCATTTATCTAGCGTTCATCGATGCCTGATATTGATTAAATATCCTTTGCTTGCAGCACTGACGGATATTCATCCTTATTGATAAACCCACCGATTACAGAGGGGAATTGATGGTTTTCTTTACTACTGAAGTAAAGAACAAAAATGCTAACAACAACGGTACTACCTTGAAATCAGTTAAAGAGATATTGATGGAGAAAATTAAGTACATAAGATAGCAAAAAAGACCCTGCCAGCACATAGACAGCAGGGTCTTAGCTATTTGCCTGAATTGAATAACCACAAACTAAATGAAACATGCTGAAAGTATAATAACAAGCAGAATATAAAGAACTAATATTGCTCCTGTCGATGTAAAAGGGTGGCATGCAACGGGTTTAACACAATCACTCATATTTATTCCTCCTTTTCTTAGGCACGGTGTAAGATATGTATTTGTGTCATAATCGGCAACGGCAAATGACCTAACAAATTAATGATAGATCTGTGAGGCCGCTTACGGATAAGATAACGGTAAAAAGCCCGGATGTGGAGCGGCTGCAGCAGATCGCGGACATCCAGGTGGTACCATTTCTGGTGCCGCAAAGTAGATAAAAAGCGAAAAATAGCGGAGGACAGGAACAAATTTCGAACACTCAAACGCTTACTGCCGTAAGGGATCGGAGGCATTTGAATGAAAAGCGGAGGAATTAAACTGCTGTTGTTGAAAAGGAAGTTTATGCCTGAGATGATACTTATATACTGCAATATGGTTACTTCATGACTTATCGTTAATAAGGAGGTCTACATGACCTTACAATTATTCAATATTGCTTCTTTTATCGTTTAATTCCAAAATTGCTTTTTCTAGGTCCTTTAATCTAGTTGACTTCCTCATTGAAGAAGTAAGAATAAATATTAACAATACAATAATCAACAACTGTAAGAATAGACTATACGAATAAAAATCACCTGGTGCCATTTAATTCATCTCCCTATAATTAATAGTTTGCATTAATATATATTTTAAGTTAACTGGTCATCCCCACTGGGAGCAGTTGGTCTCTAAAATGCCAAATTGTGAAAAGAAAAATCTTTCACCCTTACAGGGTAAACATGGTGGGCAAGTTTCACAAAACGAAATGAAGAAATATCATTTATTAGAAAAACCCAAAACTCACCTCAAATTCTCCGAGCTTGGATAACGATATAAGATTACGATCTTTCAGGCCTGCTGTACTGAACGTCCAAATCCCCTTAAACCCCTTCTCTTCACCTGGCCCAATCCATTCACCAATCGTAATCACGTTGTTCCCTGTTCGGAAGCGATTTTGAGCTTCTTGGCTAAAAACAAAAGATACTTCCTTAACATAGGTGGGAACGCTACTGCGATTGGTTACCGTACCGTTAAAAACAACCTTTTGTAAACCAAGCTTTGTATTTGGTGATTCATACGTGGCACTCCAGGCATCAACGGAAGTAAAAAGTTTGTTATGCTTTCCCCCCGTCCAAATAAGAAAGATCACAACTACTAAAAAGATAGTGGCCGCAATCCAAAGCAATCTTTTTGAAATTAATCTATTCACTTGAAGCAGCTCCCTAATAATACAATATTATTCCATATTTTGATCATATCACAGGAATCTATCTAATATGTTTTATTTATAACAATAAAAGGGTAATATGGATATGAAGGTATCAGTTTTAGGTCCTTTGGCTCGTACCTAAATGTAAGCGGTTCCCTTTTTCCTGCCTGGAACAAATTGGAGTGTGAACAAGCTGAAATCCCGAAAGAAAACTTCTAAACAGGTCTTGTCTACTGATTAGATAAGCCTAAAGACTCATCTTTTGTTTTACTCTCAGGAATATAGTCTCTTCGTCCGAAGTAATAAATATGAGAAGTTATTCTATAATAAGATGGGGGCTAAATTATGAAAACAAGTGCGGAATTGGATCTTATTCAACTGAAAATGGCTGTCACTTTAGAGCATGAGGTCGTAGTCAAATTATTTACGGGAGATATGATGACCGGAATTCCAAAATGGAATAAAAATCCTAATGGGGTGCAGATTAGAACCGTTGAGGGTGCTGTATGGGTCCTACTCGAGGAAATTGAACATGTGACTAGAATTATTCCATTTAAATCATAAATGCTACATAAGTTATATCATTTATCTTACAAGTAATCCCACTTGGCATTGTCCAGTGGGATTATTCATATTTAGTTCTGTAACAACGCAAGACAAGCAGAAAGGACTCCCTAAGGGAGCCCTTTCTGTTTGTGTCTAGGTGATTATACCTCTTCCTTCGGTTTATCCTTAAAGGACCGAAGAGCCCGGCGGTATGCATCATCCGCCATCTTGTCACTATTTACAGAAGCCGTAGAAGTTGTAGGTGTCGGTTGGTCTTTCAGCCTTCTCAACGCCTCACGGAAATCCTGATCTGCCGTGTGGTTCGGCTGCGGTTCAGTTACGTGTATCCCCGTCTCCACTACCTCTCGTATCGAAGCCTCTGCAGTAGAAGCCGATTCGGCCTGCTCTACAGCAGGTTCCTCGGTGAACTGCGCAGCAGCTTTCAACTCCGAGTCTGCAGAAGTTGGCTGCTCTAAACTCTCAGTCGTATTTACAGCGGGGACACGCTCCCTGCTGGAAGTTGACCCGCTTCGAATGTTAATGGAGACCAGGACAGCAATGATTAATATGGCAATCACTGCACAGGTTATGATTATCGTCATGACTTTCCCTCCTCACACTACTTCACAAAACGGGCAGTCAATCCAGCTACACGCTCACCCAGTGCCATTCCAAGCTGTCTTCCTTGTTCACTGATGACCTCAGAGCTGTCAATAGGACAAGCTACGCCTACTCCATAATAGGAACCATATGTTGCATTCTCCGGAATATTACCCGGCAGACCCGCAATGATCATTCCCTGATGCAGCATCGGCGTGATTAAATTCAGCAATGTAGCTTCCAGTCCACCGTGCTCGGTGGCCGTGGTACAGAATACCGCACCAATCTTGTTAATCAATTTGCCTTCTGCCCACAAATACCCCAACTTGTCGATCCACTGCTTAAGTCCGGAGCTAATTGTACCGAAATGACCGGGAGAGCCCCAAATGATGGCATCCATATCAGCTAGAGCGTAGACATCGGCTTCCTCCACGGAACGCAAATGCACGACAGCCCCTCCTACCCGGGCTGCACCATCCGCAATGGCCTGGGCAAGTGCCTTTGTATGTCCACCTTCTGAATCATACACGATATAAATGTTCATCAATTATACTCCCCTTTCCGTTACAAGAGTTTCTTTCGGAGCTGGCAGCATTAGCGTTTCCTTACGTTCCTTCTTAGCCAGGCGATCTTTATCTTTCCTTACATCCCGAAGGAAGAAGCTGAGAACCAGTCCTGCTACAGAAATCAAAGTCGCCCAGAAGAAGGCATCATTAATCCCTTGAACTGTGGCTTCCATCTTGACATGGCCTGCAAGCATCGTAACCGCTTGGGTCTTGGCCTGAGCAACTGGAATGTGCAGTTCGCTTGCAATCTTGTTCACAAGTTCACCAAAGGACTGCATAAAGGTTGGATTCGTCGTATCCATACGGTCCGCATAAGCGGCTCCATGGAAGGTTGTACGTGTAGTGAAGATGGTTGTAATCACACTTGTACCGATAGATCCACTCACCTGACGAAGCGTATTTGACATCGCTGTACCATGCTTGTTCAAGTCTCTTGGCAGCTGGTTCATCCCTGCTGTCATGATCGGCATCATCAGGAAGGACATCCCGAAATAACGAACCATGTATATGATCAAAATATAGCTGTATGAGGTATCCAGTGTCAGCTTCGTTAACTGATACGTCGTTACAGTCGTAATGACCATACCGATAATGGCCAGCGGCCGCGGGCCAACCTTATCGAACAGGATACCCGAAATTGGGGACATGATCAGCATGACAATTGCCCCTGGAAGCATGAGCAATCCTGAATCAAGCGGCGTAATTCCGCGGAGATTCTGGAGATAGATCGGAATGAGAAGCATCCCCGCATACATACTTGCGGTTACGAAGATGTTAATGACGTTCGATAACGAGAAAATTCCGAAACGGAACACGCCCATATTGAGCAACGGGTTCCGGGTGCGCATTTCCCAAATCACGAAGAAAGCCACAAGGATTGCACCTATAATAATGCACGTCATGACCTCGGTGTCACCCCAACCCTTGGTCCCCGCTTCACTAAGTCCGTACAGCAGCAGGCCCACACCAGCGAGCGAGGATAGCGTGCCCATATAGTCAAGTTTAATCAGCTTCGGCTGTTCAATATTGCGCATCTTGAAGAAAGCGATAATGATAACAATGACTCCGAATGGAATCATTCCTGAGAAGAGAATATGCCAATCATAATTTTGCACGACCCAACCGGAAAGTGTCGGGCCAATGGCGGGAGCAAACATCATCGCGAGACCAAAGATCCCCATACCCTTCCCCCGCATTTCCGGCGGAAAAATAAACAGGATAACGCTCATGACAAGCGGCGAAAGCACCCCGCCCCCAACCGCCTGGATTAACCGGCCAGTCAGAAGTACCGAGAAGCTGCCTGCAACACCACAAATTAAGGCTCCAAGAGTGAAGCAGAACATTGCGGCCAAGAACAGCACGCGCACCCCGAATCTTTCAATCAGGAAGGCGGACAGCGGGATCAGTACCCCATTAACGAGCATATAACCCGTAAGCAGCCATTGGGCGGTATTCGTTGTAATACCATATTCATTCGTGATATGTGGAAGTGCCACATTAAGCAAAGTTTGGTTCAATATTGCCAGAAACAGACCGACCATAAGGACGATCAGCAGCGGGAGATGCTGTCTGAATCCGCTGCTGGCTGGTTTGTCTATTTGTTGATTGGTCGCCATCGTCAATCTCCTTTCTGCAGATCAATAACCTCTGCGAATGGTTCCCTATTTCTTAGTAATGACGATCTCGGCGTTCATCCCAGGCAGTACATTTTTGGAATAGTTACTGATCGACACTTTGATTTGAACTTTTTGAGTTACTTTAGTATAACTTCCGCTTGTATTGCTGGTTGGCATCAGGGAGAACACCGAGTTGGTAGCATAACCGATTTGTTCTACGCTCCCCTGAATAGTTGTACCCGGATCGCCGTCTACAACCACGTCCACTTTAGAGCCAACATCGATATCCTTAATTTGGTCTTCATCCACATTAGCCACCACGTACAGGTTCTTCATGTCTACAATTTGGCCAAGCGGTGTTCCTGCTTGTACCAGTTCACCATTCTTAGCTTGATTCTTAATCAATGTGCCGGCCATTGGTGCCGTAACATTTACATTGGTTGTACCGTTGCCCACTTGTCCCAGGGTTGCCTTCTCACTCAGTACAGCGCCCTCTTTCTGATTCCAGCCAGATATTACACCCGCAGCCGGGGCAGATACCGGAACGATGTCTGCAGCTACCCGTGCATCCTCGGTTTTGATATAAGTGACACTTTGGTAGTAATAATAAGCCCCACCCATGATCAGTACCGCAAGCACAACGATACCAATAATATTAGTTAAAATAAGACGACCTTTCATAATTCTCTCGAACTCCCTCCAAAAATTGTGTATAATTACTTTACAATAAAGTAATTTGGAAATAAAGATAATTTATCATAAAATAATTGAATACACAATCCTTATTCTCAAAAAATAATGAAACATCACGCAAGTTTTTTCGTATTGAAGGTAGGCAGATGGACAGGGGGATTTTATGACTATGGAAATTGAGGAGAACGCGATATCTGAAGTCGAAATCATGGAACACTTCATGGAGACGATCTTTCGATATAGAAATAAGCTCTACGACCAGCAGTATAAAAAGAGGGACGATAAATTGAACAATACCAAGGCCCGAATGCTGATGATTATTTTCAGGGAAGAGCGGTCTATGGTAGTGAACATATCCAGACAACTTAACCTGTCCTCAGGAGCAACTACAATTATGCTGAATCAGCTGGAATCTGAAGGATACGTCATTCGGGTAAGAAGCATGGACGATCGAAGAATTGTCTGGCTGTCTTTAAGCGAAGAAGGTAAATGCCTCGCGGAGAAAATCATTAACTTCCGCAATCAGTACGCAGCTGATTTGCTTGGTGTGCTTACAAACGATGAACGGGCTGATTTCATATCGATTTTGAAGAAAATTGAGCATCGAATTGAAGAAAGAATGAAGGAAGATTCCTAAGTCACTTGGGTTTTATGAAGTCCCTGAGATCAGGGGCTTTTTTGTTATTCCTATCCCGGCCAATTCGAGACTGAGATCCAGGTAATCTTCAATACATCGATTCAACACACTTTGAGGCGGGTTATCCTTACATATACCGGGAATTCTGGTGACATTCTATAGATCATAAGAATAAAGGAGCTGACCCCGAATATGAGTACATCCGATGAGAATAGAAAACCTGGATTTGAAGAAGTCCCTGATGTGGATCCAAATCGTCCGTCATCCACAGACAAGCTGGAAGATGTGGTCGGCGCCATTATGAACAATATCGAGGGTGACGATCCCCAGAAGAACTCCCAGAAGAAGAACAATACAGATGATGACACACAGCTGGTGTAACCAGTAATAGCAGTACAACAAGAAGAGCCCTGGATTCAGGGCTCTTCTTGTGTGCAGCTATATTCTATTATGATTGCTTCCGCCGGTACAGCGGCTTATTCTCGAGTGCACGTATAGGCGGCGTCCAACCTCCGGGATCAGCCATCGTATCCAGCGCATCCTCAGCGGCCTGCATTTTAGCATCCAGCTGATCAATCAAGTGCAGGGCCAATGCTTCGGGCAGCTGCGGCTGAACGGGGCTTCCCCATTCCCCAAGGTTATGATGTGAGAGAATTAAGTGCTGGAGCATAACGATTTTTTCTGAACTGAGATCCATGCCTCTACGCAGTGCAGCTTCTGTAATCCAATTCACGGCAAGTGAGATATGACCAATCAGCTTACCGGTGAAGCTGTATTCAGAGACGATACCAAGCTCAGCAGTTAGCTCCTCGGTCTTCGCGATATCATGAAGAATGATGCCAGCAACAAGCAAATCCCGGTTCAGGAATGGCCGCTGCATGACGATGAATTCAGCAAGCTCGAGCATACGTACGACATGATAAGCAAGACCCGCATAGAAATTATGATGCATGCCTTTTGCGGCCGGATAATGAAGGAGCTTATCGCCAACCTTCTGGATGCATTCATCTACAATCCAGCGGAGCTCCTCGTCCTGGATGCTGGCAGCAGCGCTTGTAATGGCATACACCAGATCATTCGGGGCAACTGGCGCCGACCTAATGAAATCGGTTATATGATGACCATCGTCTGGAGAAGCAGGCCGGATCTGGGAAATCTTGAACTGCAGCTTATCCCGGTATGAGTGAACCAGTCCTTTCACCTTAACCAGCATGGGTGCATAGAAAGTTTCTTTGTCCGTGTGTGTCGCATCCCAGAACTTTGCCGAAATTTCCCCTGATGGATCGGCTAGAATCAAATCGAGATAATCTTTGGGAGCCGCACCATTCGTCTGCTTGATCCCTACTGACTTCAGTAAGTAAAATCCTATAATTTCTTCCCCTTCAACAAATGCCTTAACTTGTTTCATCTGACAACTCCTATAAATATTAAATAGTAGACTTATATAAATCTACCATTTCTATTCAATTCCTACCACCTGGTGCTGTGTGAAAATATTAGTTACCCGGTCGGCCTGCTCCGGCTTGCATTCCACCATAACAATAATATGTCCTTGAAGTAAATGTTCTTCATACTGCCTGGCATCCCTGCGGGGAACCCCCGCCCCCATAAGGGCAACAATAAAGTCATCAGTGCCCTCGCCTACCTTGGTCCCAGCCATCTTCCTGGCTGCTGAGCCGGTTGCAATAATTTCCACAGGCTCATCTTCAATCTGGGCAGTCACATTTTTGAGCATCCCAAAAATGCTCTTTCCCCCATTGCCCGCTTTGGGTTCGCCGATATCCGTGTTCTCAGAAATCTTATGCATCTGTCTGATCTTGCGGGACAACACAGATACTTCTTCTTCACCGAAATTCGCTTTCTTAAGCTCTTCAATCACGATGGACGTATCCTGTGTTGTCTCAAATACACCAATAATTAGCTTTGCCATGGTTGATACCTCCCCGGTTATTTATTGACTATTACCCACCGGGTATTTAACACCAAACATGGACTCGCAAGATGAAGGTATAGAGCTTGGAACTCAGTACAGATAAGAAGCCCAAGAAATTCGGAACCTTGCCGAAGGTATCTGTATATACTGAACCAAGACAAACGCCCACTTTTAGGAGGTTATTAACCAATGGCATATGGATTACAGCAGGACAATCAAGTGGTATACCAGGCTAATCCGAATATGGTACAGCACCTTAAAGGTGTCAAGGATCAAATTCGGCATATTTGTTCAATCCACTTGAATCGTCCCGTAAAAGTAGTTACGATTGACGGCTATGCTTACGAAGGGATTATCGTAAGTGCCGATGACCGGTTCTTGTATCTGAGTATTGCTGTTCAGGATGATCAACGCTTTCTTGGGGCTCCAGGCAGCTACTATTACAACAACATGATCTTACCTCTTGTCCTCTACGAACTGCTGGTGATCACTCTCTTGATGTAGCCATAGCCGTAGCCGCTACATGAACAAAAGCCCCAACGTGTGTGCTAGATCACCCGTTGGGGCTTACTGTCCTATAGGTTCTACTCAATAACCAATTGTCTCCACTTATTACCAAGTTCCTGCGGCTGATACCGCGTCATTTGATTCAGCAAATCTTCCGGATCATGCGAGACCGTAATCAGGCTCAAATGCGACTCATTAGAGAACCCCTCCTGAACGCTGTGCCTAATCAGCTCGATAAGCGGATCATAATAACCGTTAATATTGAGCAGGCCAATCGGTTTGGCATGAATTCCAATCTGTGCCCAGCACAAAACTTCGAACAGCTCTTCAAATGTGCCTAGACCTCCAGGAAGGGCGATGAATCCGTCAGCGATTTCTCCCATTTTGGCTTTGCGTTCATGCATGCTCTCAACCTCTATCAGCTCCGTCAATTCCTGGTGAACGATCTCCCCACGAAACAACCCTTTAGGCATAACTCCAATTACATGACCACCGCGAAGCAGCACTTCATTCGCGACTTCACCCATCAGTCCCAGTCTGGACCCTCCGTATACAAGACGGATACCCTGAGCCGAGAGTGCGCTTCCCAGCTGGATTGCCTGGGTCCGGTAATCAGGCTTCACACCTGGATTGGAACCTGCAAATACACATACGGTATTCATCTTACAATATCACTCCTTATTCCTGTAACTCATGAGGATTACTTACATACAACTATTGTACTATACAGTGTTTTAATTGTATTAAAAGCAGGCGAAATTATACATCGCGAATCTTTTCTATATCAAAAGAAAGCACCCATGGCGGGTGCTTTCTGAATATCAAGAGCTGAAGAGGTTAGCGATCCATATGGTAAGGGACAGTCGCTACGACAACATTTTTCCGGTTAATCAGATAGGCTCGAATCATTAGACTCGACTGATTATGGAGCAGATTCTGCCACCAATGCTTGGTGATGAACTGAGGTATAAGGATCGTGATATGATCACTTTCTGCCTTTTTCCATTCCACGGTATCTATAAATTTACGCAGAGGCCCAAGAATACTCCGGTAACGGGATTTCAAAATAATCAGCCGTACCCCCGGATTCCATTCATTCCACCTCTGTTCAATTTTGCGGACTGACTCATCGTCAAATCCCACATATACAGCTACCACATTGTCCGAAAGCGTCTTCGCATAGCTGACTGTATTCAGCACGACCCGGGTAACTCCCGCTACCGGAATAATGACCGTATTCCCCTTTGCGATTGGCTTCTCATTGAAGAGATCTATACGCAGCTGGTCGGCCGTATTGGAGTAATGCTGCTGAATTCTCATGAACATGTAGACAACCAAAGGCAAGAAGATGAAGATAACCCAGATCTGACTGAATTTGGTGAAAATAAAAATTAGCGTAATCGAAAGTGTGGTCAGCATCCCCACCGTATTAATGAAGAGCTTCAGCATCCAGCCTGCCGGCTTCAGCTTGATCCAGCGAATCATCATCCCCAGCTGCGACAGGGTAAATGGAATGAATACCCCTACTGCATATAGAGGAATCAAGTTCTCCGTATTTCCTTGGAAGACCATGACCAACACGGCCGACAGAATACTGAGGAAGATGATCCCGTTCGAGAAGCCGAGCCGATCTCCCCGTACCATGAAGGCATGAGGCATAAATTTATCTTTCGCCAGCATAAATGCAAGCAGTGGAAAAGCAGAATACGCCGTATTCGCCGCCAAGATCAGGATCACCGCTGTGACACCCTGAATGATATAGTATAGCGTCCCCCGGCCAAAGGTAGACTCTGCAATCTGGGAGACTACGGTCTCCTCTGCGGCAGGTTTAATACCGTACCAATAAGCCAACAAGCTGATCCCGATGAACATCCCTGCCAGAAGAATCCCCATCATCATGAGCGTAGCCGCTGCATTCTTATCTGATGGCTTACGGAAGTTAGGTATTGCATTCGACATAGCTTCGACCCCGGTTAAGGCCGAGCAGCCGGAGCTGAACGCTTTTAGTAGAAGGAACAAGCTTACATTAGAAATCGTCTTGCCAAATTCAGGAGCCGCCGAGTGTGCCCCCCCAGAGATATAATTAATAATTCCGCAGATAATCAGAACATAGATAGCCACCACAAAGAGGTAGATCGGAACGGCCAGTATGGATGCTGACTCAGTCACTCCCCTTAGATTCATAATCGTAAGAATCAGGATCATGAACACCGCGATCAGAACCCGGTGGTCATGAAGAACCGGAAAGGCAGAAGTGATGGCGTCGGTTCCCGCCGATGCACTTACCGCCACAGTTAATATATAGTCAACTAATAGAGAACCACCAGCCAAGAGGCTTGGGGATAACCCTAGATTGTCCTTCGCAACAATGTAAGCCCCTCCGCCGCTAGGATAAGCGAATATAGTCTGTCGATAAGATACGATGAGGATCGTAAGCAACCCCAGAACGGCAATGGAGATGGGTATCGAATACCAAAGCGCCGCGAATCCGGCTGCCATCAAGACAATCAGTATTTGCTCAGTACCGTATGCTACCGAGGATAATGCATCCGAAGACAGTATGGCTAAGGCCTTCAGCTTGCTCAGTTTCTCGCCTTCAATCTCAGTAGATTTCATGGGTCTGCCGATCAGCAGGCGTTTAAATTTTCCAGGCATATTCAACTTCCTTTACGTGGTTTCAATGGGTTTCTGCAAAGACACAACCCGTATTGTATATCGTTATACAAAATTAATCCAGTATATAGATTACGTTTTGTGATATTTTTTACCCAGGTAATCTGCTATATAACCAAAGTGTACTAAAAATCCCCTTTCACAAGGAAAGGGGAACTATCTGATGAGCTTATAATGATGCTGTAGAACTGCGTTCAACAAGCAGCGGGGAAATACTCCAGCGTACCGCTTCCCGCGAAGATCTCTGCTGGGATATAAGCAATTCGACAGCGGCATTACACATGCCGGTCTTGTTCACCCGCATGGTTGTGAGCGGAGGATTCGAGGATTCCGACATGTTCAAATCGTCAAAGCCCATTATGGATATGTCAGAAGGAAGCTGTATCCCGCGCTCCTGAAGAGCCTCACTAAGAAGCAATGCGATCCGGTCATTCCCGCAAAAGAAGGCTGTCGGCATCTCATCCATACGATCTAGAAATTCGGAAATTTCCCGCCGGGTGGAGTCAAATCCGCTCGAGTATGTCAGACACCACTTCTCTTCGATCTTAATTCCACTCTGCTGCATAGCCCGCCAGTATCCATACCACCGCTCTTCATGGCTTGTTGTCAGATTCGTGGGGCCAATGAACCCGATTCGCCTATGCCCTCTTCCTATTAGATACTCGGCAGCTTGATAAGCTCCTTCCATATTAGCCGACGTAACTGCTGGGCAGGGCAAATCCCTGTAGTAGGAATCAAGCATCACAAGGGGTGTATCCAGCTTCCAGATCATCCTGGCATAAGCCTTCTCCATAATCCCGAACAGAATTACGCCCGCATACTTAATATCCTCAAACAGCCCAGGCAGAATTAAATTCTTCTCCATCGCGAGATCAACTCTTACAATAATAGCGTTATAACCGCTCCTGCGGATGGAAGATTCAAGCCCCCAGATCATATCGTGATAAAAATGGAAATGGTCGTTGTCATCATAGCTTGTAATTCGATCTGGAACGACAACGAGCAGATTCGGATGCTCCACCTGCTTTTTCCCATAGGGACCATACCCCATCTCCTTGGCCGTCTGAATAATCCGGCTCCTCATTTCTTCACTGACTCCCTTTTTATCCATTAGAGCGAGTGAGACGGCATTCTTTGATATTTGAAGCCTGTCGGCGATATCCTGCATAGACACTTTTTTGACGCGGGCCATAATTTGCAATCCCCCTTAAATGTGATACACTGACTTTAATATTACTTTACATTATTAATATTAGTCAAGTATTGTCAAGTTGATTTTTATTTATCAGGAGGTATTACATGTGAAGTATGCAATCGGGATCGATATCGGGGGTACGAAGACAGCCATTGGCATCATCTCCGCTAACGGAGATGTAATTCAGAAATCTTCCATACCCACGGATCCAACCGTAACCCCATATGTTATGGTAGACCGAATCGCTCAGACTGTTCTGTCCCTTGTCCATAAGAGCGGCATCCCTGGCCATGAGATTATAGGTGTCGGCATAGGGGCTCCAGGGCCGCTGGATACACGTAACGGACAAATTACCTGCCCTCCCAACCTGCCAGGCTGGCGTGACTTCCCGCTGGTTCATGAATTGAAGCGTCATCTTCCCTATTCGATCAAGCTGGAGAACGATGCTACCGCTGCAACTCTGGCTGAGAAGTGGCTGGGCGCCGCTAAGGATGAGCAGCATTTCGTATTTATCACGATCAGCACAGGAATTGGTGCCGGGATCTATATGCACGGCAAGCTGATTACAGGTGCCAGTGGGAACGCCGGCGATGTGGGTCATTTCGTCATCGACCCTGCCGCAGGGCGGTGTGTATGTGGACAGCGTGGTTGTTGGGAATATGTTGCCTCCGGCACCGCCATTGCAAGACAAGCGAGCGAGCTGCTTGGGCGCAGTGTAACGTCTAAGGAAGCGTTCGACCTTGCTGCAGCGGGTGACCCTGACGTGAAGGAATTGATCGATAAGGTCTTTGGTTACATTGGTATTGGATGTGTCACATTGATCAACACCCTTGATCCTGAGAAAATAGTTATTGGCGGCGGCGTCTCCCAAGTCGGCGAACCGCTCTTCCAAGCCGTGCAGGACTACGTTGGAAGATATGCACTTAATCCCTCTGGCAGGAAGACTCCTATCGTTCCTGCCGCCCTGCAGCAGGACGCTGGACTTATTGGCGCAGCTGCACTTGTTCATATGTCATATTAATCCAAATACAACTCAATCACCTGAAAGGAGATTTTACTATTATGAATCAACCTATTTTTCTGAAACCGGTGTTTAAAGAACGTATCTGGGGTGGAACCAAGCTAAAGGATCTGTTCGGTTACGAAATCCCTTCAAATGAAACTGGGGAGTGCTGGGCCATCTCTGCACATCCCAATGGGCAAAGCGTAGTCAAGAATGGCCCCTTCCAAGGAATGGCGCTGGGCGATCTATGGTCCGGCCACCAAGAGCTGTTCCGCTCAGACTCCAAAGTATTCCCGCTGCTCACCAAAATCCTTGATGCCTCAGATGATCTCTCTGTACAGGTTCACCCAGACGATACCTATGCAGGGGAACACGAGAATGGCGAGCTTGGGAAGACAGAGTGCTGGTATATCGTAGATGCTGAGCCAGCTGCTGAGATCATCTATGGTCATGGTGCACAGAGCAAGGAAGAACTGGCAAGCTGGATACATGAAGGGAAATGGGATCAGCTCCTGTCCAAGGTAACGGTCAAAGCAGGCGACTTCTTCTACGTTCCAAGCGGAACGCTGCATGCCTTGGGCAAAGGCATCGTCGTCCTCGAGACACAGCAAAGCTCGGATACCACTTACCGTGTATATGATTATGACCGTAGAGATGCGGAAGGGAACACCCGTGAGCTGCACTTGGAAAAGGCAATTGAGGTTACTACTGTCCCTCAGGTGTACAAGGAAGAGACCTACCGTACAGAATCAAAAGAGCATGCGGATATTACAACCTTTGTGGCTAATGATTTCTTCACCGTTCAAAAGTGGGCGGTTACCGGCAAGACTCATTTTGACTCTAGTTCCAAATACACCCTTGTCAGCATAATTGCCGGTGAAGGCGAACTTCAAAGCGGCGGGGAAGTCTACCCGCTTCGCAAAGGAGATCACTTCATCCTCCCTGTCGATTTCGGTCCATATGAGATTACCGGAAATCTGGAAGCTATCGCTTCATGGGAATAAATTTAGCTGCCCATTAATTCACATATTAACAAACAGAAGCCTGCCCCTTTCAAGCTCAGCTTGATCGGTGGCAGGCTTCTGCACTGCTTAACTTAAGTTACGCAATATGTAGATCACGATTAAGATTGTAATTGAAGATAGCGTTCACGAATAAGTTTCAAATGATGCGCCGCGTGTCCAGCGATGATATAAATAACCGCGCGTGCAGAGACCTGAGCTCCATTCGCCGTTCCTACGCGCTGCCATGCTTCATCGTCAAGCCGCTTAGCTAATTCCAAAGTAGATGTGCGGATGGCTGAGAATTCTGCAAGAAGGTCGCTCACAGCGAGGCGCTCTGATCCGGCGTACGCAACATAGTCGGATTCGTTGAATCCAGCTAGCGGTGTGTCGTCGCCTCTTGCGATCCGGAGCAGGCGGTAGCTCATAATACGCTCCGTATCATTGATGTGACCTAACACTTCCTTAATACTCCATTTGCCCTCTGCATAGCGAAAGCTGGCCTTCTCTTCCGAGAGGTGCTTAAGCTGCTCGCCAAATTCCTCGATTTGGGACTCCAAATAAGCCAGAATCTCTACCTCGGGCAGTTCTTGAATATAACTCTCGTAATACGACGAATACTCATCTTTTAATGGTCGTTGTATTGACATAACTCTAATCCTCCTTGTTCATCTAATCTTCCCACACGTCTTTCATCAGTGACTTAATCTCTTTGATACGAGCTTCTGTCTCCTTCCGATTCGCAACCCATCTCTTGCCGTCCCAATCAACAACATCACAGGTCTTTACGCAGGAATCCACCTGGTTCAAGGGTACATTTGTCGTCTGTCCATCAATTTCGATAATACAATAACCCTCTTCAAATCCTTCGACAATTCCTTTCATAACCAGCTCACCTTTCTGCTCTGATCTGAAAATGCTGCCCGTCCGTCAAGAATTCCACCGTTCCCTGAGTATCGTTGCGGTAGACTTTCACACCCTGCTTCTGCAGACGCTTAATTATGGTCTGAGTCGGATGTCCATATTTGTTGCCTTTGCCAGACTGAATGACAGCATATTGCGGATTCACCTTCTTAAGGAATGCCACACTCGTTGAGGACTTGGAACCATGGTGACCGACCAAGAGTACATCTGAACGCAGATCTGCACCCGAGGCAAGCATGTCTTTCTCGCTGTCCGCTTCAGCATCCCCTGTTAAGAGGAAAGAATGCTTCCCATAAGACACCTTAACTACAGCACTCATATTATTGGTATCTTCATAATTGGTTAGCGGAGCTATCATACTCACCTGAACGCCGCTATCCAGGTTCAACGTAAGTCCCGCCTTGGCCGAAGAGACTTTCAGGCCCTTACGCTGAATCGAACGAAGCACAGATTCAAATGTCTTCGTATTCGAGCTTACTTTGGGCATATAGATCTTACCGACACTCAGCTTGTCAATGACCTTATCCAGTCCACCTATATGATCCGCGTCAGGATGAGTACCAATTACGATATCCAACCTCGCGACCCCATACTTCTTCAGTGCATCCAGCATAACCTGTTCCTTATCGTTATTCCCAGCGTCAATAAGCATGGTCTTTCCCGAGGGAGTAATAATTAACTGGGAAGCTCCCTGCCCTACATCAATAAAAATTACACGAAGTTTGCCTTTCCCGTCTACCGGGCCCCCTGCAGAGGAATCCTTGGTACTGCCGGAGAATGAGCAGCCAGCAAGCAGAGACAGACACAGAATCAAGGCTACATATCCTAAGATATGCTGTTTCACGAATGGAATAAGTTTCATCATGGATGTTTTCCTTTACATTAAGAACATTTGTTCCAATTATATTCCATTTGCCTTAGTTATTCAAACGGGACAATCCCCGTCTGATTAGCTTTCACGTAAGATTCAGGGATTTCTTTCATTGAAGCACCACATTCACAAGTCATAGTTTAAATATACCCGTATATTCCGATGAAAACAATGGGTATTTGATAAAAAATATGGGGCACCGCCTAAGCTAGCGGTACCCCACGTTTTTTATTTCACAGTTACTGAGATGGTTACAGTTTTGGTTAAGAATTTTGCCTTGATCGTTGTAGTTCCCTTGGCTATCGCTTCAATTTTGCCAGCTGTAACTTTGGCTACTGAAGGCTTGGAGCTTGTCCAAACTGCACTACCTGTAACCTCAGGTGTCTTGCCTGTATCGTACTCAGCAATGAGATCAACAGTCTTCATGGCGCCTGGTGCGAGTACTAGTTTTTTCTCACTGGTTGTCAATTTCAGCAGGTTAGGAACTACCTTGATATTCACTTTCAATGAGATTCCTTGATAAGAACCTGTTAGAGAAGCGGTGCCTTCACCTATGCCCTTGACACTCGTTCCTGAGATCGTCGCTACATTCATATCCGAGGAGACCCAATTCACTTTACTCGACAGGGTAACCTTGGCTCCATTTGTATAAATCCCTGTAACTTTAATAGACTTCGATTTCTTAAGACTCAGTTCAATAGACTCAGGCTCAACTATAATTTTGCTAATCTGAGGTTCGACTGTGACAGGCAGCTTGACAGTTTGATTAAGGTAGGTGCCTTTAAGCGTAGCAGCCCCTTTGACGAGACCTTTAATCTTGCCATCCTTAATGACCGCATTTGATCCTGTCAGACTCCACTCTATCTTATCGGTAACATCCTCTTCGTCCCCGTTCTCACGAACGGCTGTAACTTTCGTCAACTCCTGCTGCTTCCCAATCACGACACTGAAGTTCTCCACCTCAGGAAGCAGAACCAAAACCTTCTCTTGGACAAGGACGTCAATGACTATCGGATCTGCCTTACCAAGCTTACCTGTAAGCGTAACTTTGCCGGTCGCCTTGGCCACAAGCTTGCCATTCTCAATCGTCAGGGTGTTCGTATCATTAGATGTCCACACGATATTTGCAGTGTAATCCTGTTCCTTCTCATCGAGCGTGGTTGCTGTCACCTTAGGAACACTGACACTTTCGCCTTTGAACAGCTCCAGGCTGTTCTTGTCCGCAGTAATTTTGGTAATCGTCGGGAATACGGTAACCTTAATATCTCGGGTAAGTCCCATATACTTCACTTTAATCGTTGAGGTTCCTGCGAGCTTCGGGGTGATGAGTCCATTCTTCACCGTCACGGCGAGAGGATTGGAGGACTCCCAGCTAGCCCCGCTGGTCACATCATCATTGTTGCTCCGATTGATCTCATTACGTACAGATGCTTTAATCTGAACAGGTTCATCGCCTATAAATAATGTCTGGTCATTGGAAGGGCTGATCAGAAGCGCTTCATATTTCGTCCGAACCAGCACGTTAATATCAGCAGTAACGCCGCGGTAAGATACCGTAATCTTCGCCTGGCCTGTGGCCAATGCCTTTATCTTACCCTTCTCTACAGAAACAACGGACGGAGCCGAAGACTTCCACTCCGCCTGATCCGTCACCTTATCCTGTGCCGAACTGGACTTAGGCTGGGCCAGCGCATTCAGCTGTAGATCGTCTTCTCCGATCGTCATCTCGATATCGCCTTCAGGCAGATCTTCTGCAGGCTCAATCTTAAGTTCATCATAGGGCGAAACTACCGATACTTTATATGAAGCAGTAAGACCTTTGTACTTTGCCGAAATGGTTGAAGTTCCCTTGCCAACCAGCGTGAGCTTACCGGCGGCTACAGTCACAACGGAAGTGCTGGATGAGGTCCAGTCCGCGCTCGAGGTCACATCGTTTGTCGATCCATCGTTATCGACCGCCTGAGCTTTTACCGTAAGGTTCTCTTCCCCCAGCTTGTATTCCACACTATCGGATTTATCCAGCTTAAGCTCTTTGAACAAATAAGCCGAATCCGCACTCAGACTTAAGGTAAATCCTTTATATTTCGCAGTAATTGTTACTTTACCGTTCTTGAGAGGGGTTAGAAGGCCCTTATCCACTTTGATAATTTGCGGATCCGAAGATACCCAGGTGGTATCACTTGTGACGTCCTTCTTATCTGTCAGGCCTTCAATCTTGGCCAGCACCTTGAGCTGCTGTGTCGTCTCAGCAACATAGAGATGTGCAGCTGCAGAATTCTCAAATTCAATGGAGGTTACATCGCCGGAGGCAGCAAAGACGTTCGCCGGAAAAAACGCAGCGGCTAAAAGCATAATAACAAGGAACCATTTGGTCATTTTCCTGTTCGCAATCATTCATTTCTCTCCTTTGGTCATCTAGTACAATGTAAATTTTACCAGTCCTATACCAGTTTATCGACAGAAACGATGATTTTCTTTACCTTTTTCAGGAAAACGGTCAAAAATAACACAAAAGACCCATTCAACCTCGAATGGATCTGACAACAAACATATGATTATGCTTGGAATACTTCTCCCCGGTAATTAGGATAACCTCATGCTCATTATGCTGATGAATCGCAGTCCGGTAATGCAGAAGTTGATTGTCCCTCCACACAGTAACCGGGGACTTAAAGTAGATGGCGTTATCGAATTGCACCCGATTCTTCATGATATACCCTACAGAGTGAGGGGCTGCCTTCTCTGTCTTGGTCTTCATTACTCTTCTGGCAAATCTCTTGCCTCTACTGCCAGGCTGTATCTTAATAATATCATCCAGGGGTACCGCGATCGAGCGGGGACCTAGAAGCAGCTTGTTCGCCGTCTTGTCCCAACCTTCAATCGTCCCGGTATATATGTCATCCTGGTTCTGACAGTACACGATCACTTCCTGTCCGATCCAATCCTCATAACGCATGGCCAGTTCTCCTTCTCCAGTAACTTTGTAACCTATAATGCACCCAAATTGCTTCCTTGCTTGCTTTAGATTTATACGGTCTTAATTCTTTTCCATATCCAAAGACAAATTCCTGCAACACAAGACTCAGTTAAAATGTTCACATTTGGGGTATAGTCGTAACTACAGGGAGTTCAGCTCCCACTTTATCTCAGGCTTACCCTGCTTCTTAAGAAATTCGTTGGTTCTGGAGAACGGTCTGCTTCCGAAGAAGCCCCGTCTTGCCGCAAGTGGACTGGGGTGGGCTGACATGATGACTTCATGCCGGAATCGATCAACTATAGCTCCCTTTTTCTGTGCAGGGGCACCCCAAAGTATAAATACAAGAGGTTCGGTTCGCTGATTAAGCGCCTCAACAATAGCGGAAGTGAACAACTCCCAGCCCTTCCCATGATGTGAGCCTGCTTGGCCTTCCCGTACGGTAAGCACATTGTTGAGCAAAAGTACTCCCTGCTCAGCCCAAGGGGTGAGGGTTCCAGTATGGGGCGCAGGGACTCCGAGGTCACTTGCCATTTCCTTATATATATTTCTAAGAGAAGGTGGGATTTTTACTCCGGGAAGCACGGAGAAGCTCAGTCCATGCGCTTGCCCCGGTCCATGGTATGGATCTTGTCCCAGAATAACCACCTTTGTATCCGAATAAGAGGTCAGCTTCAGCGCCTGAAACAAAAACTCTCTGGGCGGATACACCGTATGTTCCTTATACTCCTCATCAAGCCATCTCGTCAATTCCTTGAAATAAGGCTTATTCATCTCTTCCTCTAAAATGATATCCCAATCGTTACCAAACATCATAGTCTCCTCCTTACTGCTCTCTAGTTGCAACTTACCCATATTACCAATTCCGACACTTCATGGAACTGCAGAAGACCGCCTCTGTAGAAACAGAGACGGCCTTGTCTACTCTTTTTTATTTTACAGCTTAATATTATTTATGTCACAACGACAAGCAGTAAAATTCCCATGTTATTGGAATTTCAATGCTTGTCTATAGCTAAAGCTTATATAGAATGAAATATCGAAGCGCACACGATCGCTGTATTTTTGTTAATCAATAACGGTGATTCATTACAAAGAGGTCAGCCAGAAAACTGGCCGACCTCTTTGGGTTGTTGCGGGGAATGTGCAATACAATAATTGCCGTCTGCTATTATTTGCCGACACGTGCGAATGGAACAGTCAATAGATCGATGTCGCTCCACTCTTTAGGGGAGTTGGACTCTGAAACCCCTGGCGTATCGGAAGTCGCTGGATCATTAGGAAGGGTATCCATTGGCGAGAACTCGCCTTGGGACAGCATTACACCGATACCTTCATTCTCAATATCCGGATTTCCGAGTGCGCTGAGTGGAATTTTCGCTTCATAGAATGTGTCACGATTTGAATCGTGTCCAAGCGCCATGTAGTTTACAAGTTTGCTTGAATCTTTAACATCATCAGCATCTTTTACACCCCACAGCGTCGTATAACCTTTGCCTTTAGCAAATTTAACGGTAATACCAGCTGCTGCGCCTGTCTTATAGTTCACTCCAGCATCGTCAACAGGGAACAGACCGTTAACGGCTCTGGAAATGTAACCGGAGTGGAACATATTTGAAGCGATGTTGAATTGATAATCAGGAAGATCCAGACCACCCCAAAGCGGCTTATTTCCATTCTTCTTCCACATATCATTTGTTGCGCCAGCACCACGAATCGTATCAAAAGCAATTGTCTGCGGCATATCCATAGAACGGATCGGTGTACCGCCTGCAGAACCAGCATTAGCAGGATCAACGATGTCTGTAACATCTACATACTGCCAAGCCAGATACAGGTACTCATTGTCCCATGCTGCCCACAAATGACTAAGATCCATTGGCGTTTCATGCATAGACCAGTTGCTGCCAAGTGTACGCGGGTCGTCACCAGCCATGTCGATTGCAATCAGCATGTCATCTGTCCATTCACCACTGTTAACTCCGTCAATTGTGATTGGAGTGGATATGCGTTTACCTAATGAAGGGTTAGTGGAATATGGCTTGTCTCCACCTGGAATGATGATAATATCTTTCAATGTCACTACTGTAAGCTCAGTGCTTGCTGATGAGAAGTTATTTGCAGCATCGAAAGCCTTTACAGTGTAGGTATACGATGTTTCCGCAGTCAAACCTGTGTCCTTGAAAGCAGGTGTTGTTGAAGTTCCTACCTTTACTGCACCACGATAGATGTTGTAACCTGCTACAGCAACATTATCTGTCGAATCTGTCCAGGTCAGGCTTACCGTTGAACTTGTCTTACCGTTCGATACAAGTCCGGCTGGAACGCTTGGTGCCTCTGTATCGACTCCGGTTCCGTCTGAAGTTTCAACGATGACTTCATTACTGGCAGGCGAAAGGTTGCCGGAAGCGTCGTAAGCTTTAACCGTGTACTTGTATGTTGTTGCTTCAGTTAATCCAGTATCGGTAAAGCTTGGAGTTGTTGAAGTACCCACTTTTGCTCCATTACGATAGATTTCATAACCTGTAACTTTAACATTGTCTGTCGAAGCCGTCCATGACAGACTTACCGAGGTATCGGTATTACCAGTGGAAGCAAGACTCACAGGTGCGCTTGGCGCTTGTGTATCACCAGTGCTCGGTACTTCGATGGTTACTTCATTGCTGTTAGCGGAGAAATTATTTGCAGCATCACGAGCGCGTACTTGGTACCTGTAAGTCGTACCTTCCGTTACCGTGCTGTCGATGAAAGTTGTTGCCTTCACCGTAAATGTCTCCGTGCTTGTACCAGCCTTACGGGTAATTTGGTAATCTGCAACGCCAACATTGTCAGTAGATGCTCCCCAAGTCAAGGTGATTGTCTTAGGAGTTCCACTGCTGATATTGCCAGCCAGATTAGCCGGGACTGTAGGAGCGATCGTATCTACTCCTACCGGTTTCTCGCCAAGCTTCACTTGTCCTGGAGCATTGTTGCTGCCAGGAATGTAAATATTGTCGCCTGTGTTGAAGAAGTAGTTCTTCTGACCGTTGCTGTCCCAAACATTGCTTCCGTTATTGAAGCAAGCTTCCAGACGGTTAGCGGTTCCGATATCAACAGTTATTTTTTTGTAGCCAGGGTTTAGCGAATCATTCTCCATCTTCACGCCTGGAACGGACGTCCAAGTGCCACCCTCGGCGCGATAATGAATGTTAACATTCGTCCAACCCTCTTTGTAGTAGACGGTAACCTTATTGCCTGGCTTTGGACCTTCCGGTTTACCTGCATTAACTTTACCTGAGTCATAGGTATTGTCGCCTTTGTTGAAGAAATAGTTCTTCTGATTGTTGCTGTCCCATTGACCGCTGCCATTGTTGAATGCTACCTCTGCGCGTGTTGCCGTTGAGGTGCCCAGGTCAATCGTGTACACCGCATATCCCGGAATTTCAGAATCTGCCATTCTCACGCCAGGAACAGCTGTCCATGTTCCACCCTCAGCACGATAGTGGATGTATGGAGTTGCGTATCCTTTTTTGTAATAAACAGTAACGGTGTTGTCTGTACCTTGTTCAGGCGGATTGGTCTTAACGCTAAGCTCATTACTTGGATCGGATGTTCCGCCGGATTGGCTTTTGGCAATAACTTTGTAGGTATACGTTGTTTCTGCAGTCAAGCCCGTATCCTTATAAGTTACTGCTGACGGCGATCCAACCTTCACATTGTTGCGGTATACATCGTATCCAGTAATGCCGGAGGTATCCGTGGATGCATTCCAAGTCAATGTTACGGTCTTGTCTGTCTTCGCAGATACTGCCAGGTTTGATGGAGCCGTCGGTTTAGTTATGATACGTGGATCTGTATCGGACCACGTGCTTCCGTCATACCAGCCTGTTGCTGTTCTTGTGAAGCCAGCTTGGTTCTGAGCAGGCAATTGTTTGCCAGTGGTGTCTTTAAAGATAATCGTAGCTTGTTCAGCCTTGTCGAAGCTGTAGACATACCAGTCTCCGCCAGCGCTTGTCATTGCTGGAGCTGTAGCCCAGGTTGGGTCATTGTCCTTAGGTGCTGTACCGTAGAAGTAGATCGAAGGTGTTCCCCATCCAGCTGGTTTCTTGAAGTAGATTTCCAGCTTGGCATTAGGATCGCCCTTCGTAAAATCGTACGTTGCCGTACCTTCGCCATTTTCATTCACAGCGTACATCTTCAGTGTCTTCGTGTCATTAATGGCCATGCCTGAGCCAATTGTGATTGTTGTTCCATTAGTAAATGCAGTTCCGTTAATCGGATCACTGCCATCCAGCGTGTACCTGCCGCTGTCCGCATTTTTGATCGAAAGCGTTACAGTAGTCGTTTCCGTTTTGAATTTACCGCCTGCTGGTGAGGCAGTCAGAACCGGGAACTTTTTGTTTACGCCAACATTTTCGATTAGAATAACACCATGGGTCCCAGCGGTAAATTTGGCCTTGCCTCCGCTTACAACTACCTCGTTCTTCGTGTATGCATCGCGTACAGTAGTACCATCCGGGAATACGCCGGATACATTCACATCTACAGTTCCGGAAGCTCCTGTAGCCACTACTACTTTATCAAGAACATCATCCTTCTCATAGATGCGTGAGAACGTATACGGGCTATCCGCAAGCTTCTTATGAGTTCCTGCGCCTACTGCAATGTGGTTGTTTCTGAATTGTCCAAGCTTCTGCCAATGTGACAGAACACTTTGGTTAATGCTGCTCCAGTTCATCTGTGAGCGTGCGCCTTGGTCCGGGTCAGAGCCGGTAGGCCCGAACGGTCTTGCCGTTTCATCCCCATAGAAGGTTTGCACCCCGCCAGGAAGCAGCAGCAAAGCTGTACCTGCGTCAATCAAGCCGGCACGGTTGTACAGATTTTTATCATGGGACGAGATATAACTAAGCATATTATAGTTGGGTAGATCGTTATTAAACTCACTTGCGTAACGTGAGAAGAGTCCTTCCAGATCGCTCTTATTCGCGTTTTGGAACGAGAAGTTGATTAAGGAATCAAATCCCTTATCGAAATAATGGGAATCTCTGCCGAGACCTTTATCGTACACTTCACCCGTCATCCAGAAGCTATCTGTCCAATTTGCTCCCGGTTTCGTCGGGTTATTTTGTCTCCACTTCGCAAGTGCACCGCTTGCACTTGTTTTGAGTTCTTTCCATCTATCTCCTTCAACATGCTTCGCAGTGTCTACACGGAAGCCGTCAACTCCGAATTCTTCAACCCATGAGGACAGCCAATCAATCATGTAATCCTTAGGTGCAACGTTCAAGTCTTTCCGGTATTGCTTGGCCGCCGGAACGATCCAATTGTCGTAACCGCTTGTTTCTTTGTTGAACTTCGTTTTCAGTATCGGCGGCAGGCCTGTTGCGCTGGTGGAATCCGTCCTGATGTCCGGCAAGAAACCTACGCATGACGTTAAGTCACCGCCGCTGCATTGATCGTAACCAGCAATATTGTTGGCGCGAATCCAACTGTTGCCCCACCAGGAAGCCCAAGCACTGGAATTGTTTGTGTTCATAATACTATTGTGCGTGTGCCAGTTCTGGCTTTGGTCTTTGTTCGGAGTCCAGTTGCCAGCGAGTCCGCCGCGGTCACCGTATCCATATTCCGCCATATCCACAAGTGTCGGATAAGCGACATGGTTCATAACCACATCAAGGACAACGCGGATTCCCTTGGTGTGGGCGAGATCAACGAACTCGCGCATTTCATCAATGGTCCCTATGCTCTTGTCCATCTCAGTGAAGTCAAGTGCATAGTAGCCATGGTAGCCATAGTGAGCAAAGTCACCGTCTTTACCGCCTACCCAGCCATGCATTTGTTCCCAAGGAGCTGTAATCCAAATTGCATTTGTACCCAGATCAGTGAAATAGCCTTCTTCCAGTTTCTTGGTCAAACCTTTAATATCTCCGCCGTGGAAAGTACCCACATCCGAGCCCCAGGCATCTGTCTTAGGTCTGCCATAAGCGCCGTCATTGCCGGTGTTCCCGTTGTTGAAACGGTCTGTCATGACGAAGTAAACGTTTGCATTATCCCAACTGAATGGGCTTGCTTCTTGCTGCTGCTGTCCGCCATTACCGATTTTCACGAGAGTAGGAGCACTGTACGCTGATTTCTGTCCGATCGTATCTAAAGCTATGACTGTGTAGGAATATGTTTTGTCATTCTCTACTGTGCTGTCTGAAAATGCTGTTTCCGTGGCTTCGCCTTTCAGCGCACCGTCACGGTAAATTTCATATTTCACAACACCCTTGTCGTCCGTAGAAGGACTCCATGTCAGGTTGACAGATGTAGTGCCTACCGCTGTTCCCTTCACATTCGTTGGCGCAGTTGGAAGCTGATCTTGCGTTCCGCCGTCTCCGGACATAACAGTAATCGCAGTGCTGAATGCTGATTTCTGTCCGCTTGTATCTACAGCCTTGATTGTGTAAGAGTAGGACTTGCCTGCAACTACTGCTGCATCGGTGTAAGTAGTGCTTGTAGATTCACCGATGAGGGCGCTGTCACGATAGATTTCGTACTTGACTACTCCTTTATCGTCAGTAGAAGCTGTCCAGTTCAGAGTAACGGAAGTAGTGCCTACTACTGTTCCTTGCACATTGGTTGGTACTGTAGGGGCTTGATCGGTTGGAGTTGCAGCATCTGGTACCCATACCGATACAGAACCGTCTTTAACCTTGAATGTACCATTACCGTTAGAGCCGATAGTTACTTTTTCAGAGAAGTTGCCTGTAATATCTTTCCATTGCTCACCGGCGTGGCTTGTTCCGACATACATCGTTTTCGATCCGCCGGCACGGTCTGTCATAACTGTTGCCAACCCGGAGTTTGGTTTGGAAGCCAAACCTTCACGAGTCCAGCCGATCATGTCATCGCTATCAAGATAGTCGTTTTGTTTGCCGTAAGCGTAATCCTTACGAGCTTTGAGAAGAGGATCAAGCTTGCTCTTCAGCGATTTGATTTTACCAGTTCCGGGACCAGCAGTACTGCTGCTTCTTGTTCCATAGTAGTCACCATAGAATACTGAAGGATAACCTTCCTGGCGTGTCAGCGTGTACGCATAAGCAAGGGGTTTAAACCAATCAAGAACCGGTGCGCCGTGTGCATCTGAACGGTCAGGCTGTGTATCATGATTCTCAACGAAAGTAACGGATTTGACCGGATTTGTTCCCGTCAATGTTCCGCTGGCCAGGTTGCGCATGCTGAAGCCTCCGTTGGAGCTGGAAGCTGCCGCAAAGTTGTTGCGGAGCGGGAAATCGAACAAGGACATACTTTGATTCACTTTGCCAAGGTATGAATTCAATTCATCTGTACCACCGATATATTCGCCGACAGTGAACAGCTCCTTGCCTGTTTTGGCACGGGTATTTTCTACAAAATCCTTCATGAAGCTAAATTTGATATGTTTAATGGCATCAAGTCTGTATCCATCCAGACCCATTTCGTTAACGTACCATACGCCCCATTTTTTAATTTCATCTACAACTGCAGGATTATCATAGTCAAGGTCGGTACCCATCAGGTAGTCATAGTTACCGTTCTCGGTGCTAACTTCCCAATCCCATGACTTTCCTGGGTAGCGGTAAATTTTACCGTAGTCATCTGAACCATCAAAGTCCGTCCAATTCCATTTGAACGAGGAATAGGCATTGTTGCGGCCATCAAAATTGTATTTTGTCCAAACGTTTGTATTGAACTCGCCAATCGCCTGGTTGCGGTTGTTACCCTGCACTTGCGTCACTTTAATATTCTCGCTTTGATCGCCACCCATCATATGGTTGACAACGATATCACCATAAACCTGAATATTATTGTTGTGAAGCGAGTTGATCGCCGACTTCAGTTCAGCTTTCGTACCATATTTGGTACGTACTGTTCCTTTCTGGTTAAATTCACCCAGATCGTAGAAATCGTAAACGCCATAACCGACATCATCGATTCCCGCATTGCCCTTATAAGCAGGCGGTATCCAGATTGCCGTGATACCCACATCACTCAGATTAGCTGCTTCAGCAGCAAGGTTGTTCCAATGTCCGCCATCTTTAGGGGTATTCCATTCGAAAAACTGCATCATCGTGCCATTAACCGGCGCACTGCTTGTTGCTGCAGGCGCTGCGGTAGCCGCTACTGTCGGGGCTGCTGTGACCGATGCTATGGGGGGCTCTGTAGCCGCTGTTGCTTGGCCCGCTGGTACTGCAATGCTCAATAGCATGGAGCAGAGCAGCATCATGCTCAGTAAAACTTTGCAACTCTTTTTTCCCATTAACTTAATTCTCCTCCTCTAACCTTTGGTATGAAACGAGTAACGTGATCCTGACCAGAAAGCGATATGCTTTAAAGGGTTGGATTTACGCGGTATGCAATCGTTTTCATCCAAAGTTAATTTTACCAACTTATGTTAAAATCCAGTTAAAGTTATGAATAAGTTTTTAAGAGAAGTCATAGATTACTCAATAAGCGGTGCTTTATAATTAAGCATCCATGGAGTCCATCATTAGTGAAACTGATCCGTTAAATTTATAGCCGGCACCTCTAACCGTTTGGATATATAGCGGTTCACTCGGGTTTTTCTCAATTTTTTGCCGCAAGTTATAAATATGGACCATGACGGTTCGTATGTCCCCGTGCTTAATGTCTTTCCAAATAAGATCATATAAGGTTTCAGTGTGGAATACGCGATTTGGGTTCTTTGCCAGAACAACAAGGAGTCGGAATTCTTTAGAAGATAAAGAGACTTCCTTGCCATAGGCCATTACTGAGTGGGTAGTAGGATCGATCTGCAGGCCTGGATATAGTATCAAATGACGCTGATTAACAGGAAAAGCCCGTTTATACCTGCGAAGGTGCGCTCTGATCCGGGCGAGCAATACTTCAAAGCTGGAAGGTTTGGAAATAAACTCATCTGCCCCCCGGTTCAAGGCTTCAATTCTTAGATTATCTTCAGTATGATGACTTGTGAATAGCACTGGTTTATCGCTGAATTTGCGCAATTCCGTGCATAAGTTCAAGCAGGTTGTCCCCGGCATTGACAGGTCAAGAATAATTAAATCAGGATCGTGAGAATGAATGAAGCTGACCAATGCTTGTCCGTTATGAGCATAACCAACAGCCTCATATCCATGCTTGATTAGGGATTGAGTCAATAACTTGCGAGTCTCAGTATCATTATCAATGATTAAGATTTTTTCCCGCATTCATCTTTCTCCTTTCACATTATTTGAAAGCGCTTCCTGAATAATGTTGAAGAAACTGTTCAACTGCCAATTCCCTGGCGGTAGTCTGTTGGCCTATCTGTGGTAAAACAATTGCACAAATATCAATTCCCAACCTTCTGTAGATATTAACATTACAAGGTGAACTTTAGAGCGTGAAAAAAGTACTGTTTTTTATACAAAAAAATATCATATATTTTTGAACAATGTAATCCAGTCCCAATATTATCCAAATTCGATTCTGTTGCCTATAAATAATCTAAAAGCACTTCTGCGTCTCCGGGGACTTTCTCTCGTAACCGGGCATGTTTAATACCCTTTTAACCATCCGAAGTGGAATAGTCATTATACGGGGTGGATATCCCTTGCCCAGCTGAAGCAGGGTGCCATCGACAGGAAACAAAAATAGAGCACGACTCCAATAGACCGGAGACGTGCTCTATTTTGTTTTTAAACTTTTAAGTCAGGAGTGGCCGCCTCTCACAAAAACATCTACTTGCGGGGCATCCATCGTCCCATCATTATAACCCCCAATTATCCATTTTTTAATTCAAGTTCACTAGAACTGGCACGTTCACATCATCCACATTAATATGGCCAAACCCACCAGTAGCATTGTCGACAATCTTAATATAGCAATCCGTCCCTACATAAGAAGC
>RCUH01000743.1_pt1 | contig 29462 bp, 28 predicted proteins | sample 2166191 | NCBI WGS metagenome assembly RCUH01 (sample SAMN09932848, study PRJNA488358) | compost metagenome | feature: garden; material: soil; isolation source: compost soil in an enriched community after 214 h of incubation | place: Germany: Experimental Botanical Garden Goettingen | collected...
GGTCAACCTGACCCCGGCCGGCACCCTGCTCAACGGCCTGGGCGGGGCCACCACCGGCGGCAGCTCGCACCTGACCCTGATCGGCGGGGTGACCTCGGACAGCTACATCTACAACATCAACAACGGCAATCCCAACGGGCTGCTCGGGCTGCTCCTGCCCGACCAGGCGCCGGGCTGGTCCAACACGTGCGTGGATCTGCTGGTGGCCAGCATCGACTGCTGGGCAGTCAACGCGGCGCAGGACTATCAGGTGCTGGTCGGCGATGGCGCCTATGCCAACGGCTCGCGTGAGGTGGTCATTGGTGCCAACGCACGCCACGAGCTGCCGCAGGTGGATGCCAACGTGGCCTTCCCCGGTGCCGGGCTGAATGATCCGGGCGACCCGACCGGGGTGCCCACCGCCGACTACGCCGCACGCATGGGCCACTCGGTGGTGGTCGGCGACAGCGCCAAGGGCACCGCCAATGGCCAGGTGCTGCTGGGCGCCGAAGCGACCTCCACCCAGGCCAACAGCGTGGCGCTGGGCTATCGCTCGGCGGCCAACCGGGGTGCGCAGGCCAGTTACAGCGCCTACGGGCTGACCGCCCCGCAGGTATCGGCAGGTGAGGTCTCGGTCGGCTTTGCCGGCGGCGAGCGCCAGCTCACCAACGTGGCCGCCGGCAGCGCGCCCACCGACGCGGTCAACGTGCGCCAGCTGCAGGGGGCGATCAACCAGATCGATGCGCTGGACGTGTTCGCGGTGACCTACGACGACGACGGTGCCGGCGGCGCCGACTACCGCCGGATCACCCTGGGCGGCGGCACCGGCACCACCACGCTGGCCAACCTGACCCCGGGTGCGATCGGGGCGACCAGTACCGAGGCGGTCAACGGTGCGCAGTTGTTCTCCAGCAACCAGGCCATCGTCGACTACTTCGGTGGGTTGACCGCGTTCGACCCGGCGACCGGCGCCTGGACCGCGCCCAGCTTTGCGATCACCAGCGTGTCCGACAGCGGCGCGATCGCGCAGGGCGTGTACGACAACGCCACTGACGCGTTCTCGGCGGTGGACGGCTCGCTGGTCAACCTCAACACGCAGATCACCGATATCCGCAACGGGGTCGGCAGCCGGTTCCTGAAGATCAATTCGACCGGACTGGACGCCGTGGCGACCGGCGCCGACAGCATCGCAGTGGGCACCGGGGCCACCGCGGTGGCGGCCAATGCCATTGCCGTGGGGGCGGGCGCGATGGCCGATCGCGACGGCACGGTGTCGGTCGGTGCGGTGGGCAGCGAACGCCAGGTGGTGAACGTGGCCGCCGGTACCCAGGCCACCGACGCGGTCAACATGGGCCAGATGCTGGCCTCGGAAGCGGGTGCGCTGCGCTACGACGAAAACCCCGACGGCAGCATCAACTACGCCAGTGCCACGCTCGGCAACGGTACCGGCACCACCAGTCTGCGCAATCTGCGTGCCGGTGCGGTCAGTGCAGGCAGCACCGAGGCGATCAACGGTGCCCAGCTGTTCGATGCCAGCCAGGCGCTGGCCACGCACCTGGGCGGTGGAGCCGCAGTGGATGCCAACGGCGTGGTCAGTGCACCGACCTACACCATCAACGCGGTGTCCAGCAGCGGCCAGGTGACCCCGGGCGATTACAACGACGTGGGCAGCGCCTTCGATGCGGTCAGCCAGTCGCTGGCCAACGTGGCCGACCAGACCGACGCGGTGGACAAGCTGGCAGTGAAGTACGACGTGGACGCCAGCGGCAACGCCACCGACACGGTGACCCTGGGCGGCACCGGCGGCGGCGCGCCGGTCGCCCTGACCAACCTGGCCGAGGCCCGGCTGCTGGCCGGCAGCCGCGATGCGGTGACCGGCAACCAGCTGTTCCAGACCAACAACGCCATCATCGGCTACTTCGGCGGCACCACCAGCTTTGACCCCGCCACCAGCCTCTGGACCGCGCCAACCTTCCGCATCTCCTCCATCGCCACCGACGGCAGCGTGCTCGGCAACGACTACAGCAACGTCACCGTGGCCTTCGCCGCGGTGGATGAGTCGCTGCTCAACATCAACACCCGCATCAGCCAGATCCAGCCAGGCGCGGGCAGCCCGTTCGTGCAGGTCAACTCGACCAAGGCCGCAGCCAGTGCGACCGGCGCCAACAGCATCGCGATCGGTCCGGTGGCCTCGGCCGCCGGCAGCGGCAGCACCGCGATCGGCGATGGCGCCAACGCCAGTGCCGACAACAGCGTGGCGCTGGGCAGCGGCTCGGTGGCCAGCGTGGGTGCGCAGAGTGGCTATACCGGCGCCTATGGGGCGGCGGGTGGCAGCAGCTCGGCCGGCGAAGTCTCGGTGGGCAGCACCGGCAGCGAGCGCAAAGTCACCCATGTGGCCGATGGCTCGGACCGCTACGACGCGGTCAACGTGGGCCAACTGCAGAACGGGGTGAACTACGCCATCGATCAGTCCAAGGCCTATACCGATACGCAGATCAACAACATCAACAACGGCACCTCGGGCATGTTCCAGGTCAACAACAGCAACAACCTGGCCGCCCCGGCCGCCACCGGGGCCAACTCCGCGGCCGGTGGCGTGGGGTCCAGTGCGTCCGGTGCCAACAGCACCGCGCTCGGCAACGGCGCCAGCGCCCAGGGCAACAACGCGGTGGCGCTGGGTGCCGGCTCGGTGGCCAGCCGCGACAACACGGTGTCGGTGGGCAGTGCCGGAGCAGAACGCCAGATCACCAACGTCGGCGACGGCAGCGCGGCCACCGATGCGGTCAACGTGCGCCAGCTGCAGGCCTCGCAACAGGGCACGATCCGCTACGACAGCAACGTCAACGGCACCACCAACCTCAACAGCGTCACCCTGGGCAGCACCAGCACCGGCCCGACCACCGTGCGCAACGTGGCCGCCGGCACCGCCGGTACCGATGCGGTCAACGTGGACCAGCTGCGCGCCGGCATGAACCAGACCCTGGACTGGTCCAAGGCCTATACCGACGAACGCTTCGATTCGTTCGACCGCAACCTGCGCCGTACCGATGACCGCGCCTCGGCCGGCGTCGCCGCGGCGATGGCGGTGGCCGGGCTGCCGCAGCCGTACGAGGCCGGGCGCAGCATGGCCGCCATCGCCGCGGGCAGCTACAACGGCGAGTCCGGCGTGGCAGTGGGCATCTCGGGTGTCTCCGAAGGCGGGCGCTGGATCTACAAAGTGGCCGGCACCACCAACAGCCGCGGCGAGGGCGGGGTCTCGGTCGGCGCGGGCATCCAGTGGTAGGGGCCTGAGTCCAGGCCTGCAGCGATCATTCCCGGTGCGTGCCCATGGCCGCACCGGGGCTCCAGCGCGGTTGCGCGCACAAGGGGGAATCCCATGTCCACACCCACCACCCTGCATGACTCCGCACCGCTGCTGCGCTCCTTGTCGCTGTGCCTGGCGGTGCTACTGTTCAGCGCCTGCGCCAGCGGCGGCCGACACAAGGCGGGCGCGGCAGGCCAGGCCAGCCCGCCGGTCGAGGACAGTGCCATCAGCTTCCCCGATCCCCAACGGGCCACGCTCAAGGAGGGCCTGTTCGTGGATCTGGACAGCCTGCGTCTGTTTGCCCGCGGCATGAGCAAGCGCCAGCTGTACACCCTGCTGGGCACGCCGCACTTCGGCGAGGGCATGTGGGGCGTGCGCCACTGGAACTACCTGTTCAATTTCCGCAGCACGCCGGGGGGTGACTACTTCACCTGCCAGTTCCAGGTGCAGTTCGATGGCCAGGGCGTTGCCCAGGCCGGCTACTGGAAACCGCAGGCCTGTGCCGCGCTGTTGCAGCCTGCGCCGCCACCCGCGCCGCCGCCCGGACCGGCGCCGTTGCCCGCGCAACCGCTGCGCCTGTCGGCCGATGCGCTGTTCGGGTTTGACAGCGCGACCCTGACCGAGGCCGGCCGCCGCAGCGTCGAGGACCTGCTGGCACAGGTGCGCGGTGCCAGCCAGGTACAGACCATCCAGGTGCTGGGCTACACCGACCGGATCGGCAGTGACAGTTACAACCAGATGCTGTCCGAGCGTCGCGCGCAGGCGGTCCGCGAGGCCTTGGTGCAGGGGGGCGTGCCGGCAGCGGCGATCATCGCCGAAGGCCGTGGCAAGGCCGACCCCCTGGTGCAATGCGCGCACGGCGACCGCCAGGCGGTGATCGCCTGCCTGGCGCCGAACCGGCGCGTGGAAATTTCCGGCGTGGCGCGCTCGCGCTGAGCAGGGGCGCGGCAGCCTGCCGCGCCGATTCCTCCCCCGTGCCCGCCCCGGGTCGATGCGCTCTCCCGCATCGGCCGGGGCCCTTCTTGACCTGGCCCGACGGCCCGAACGGATGTCTCCCCCGTCATCGAACCGGGGCGACGGGCCAGGTCATCCTTTTCCGGTCCTGCCCGGTCAGGGCATCAGCACCTTGTCGATCACGTGGATCACGCCATTGCGCTGGCGCACGTCGGCGATGGTGACGTGGGCGGTGTTGCCCTTGCTGTCGGTGAGGGTGATGCCCTTGCCGGCCTGGCGTGCGGTCAGCGCCTCGCCCTGGACGCTGGTCAGGCTCGCCTTGCCGCCGCCCTGCTTGATCCGCGCCAGCAGCGCGGTGCTGTCCACGTTGCCGGCCACCACGTGGTAGGTGAGCACCTTGGTCAGGTCGGCCTTCTTTGCCGGGGTGAGCAGGGCCTCCACGGTGCCTTTGGGCAGCGCGGCGAACGCCGCGTTGGTTGGCGCGAACACCGTGAACGGGCCCGGCCCCTTCAGGGTCTCCACCAGGCCGGCGGCCTTCACTGCCGCCACCAGGGTGGTGTGATCCCTGGAATTGACGGCGTTGTCGATGATGTCCTTGTTGGCGTCCATCGCCGCACCGCCCACCATCGGATCGGTGGCGGCGGCATGGTCATGGCTGGCCATCGGCGCCTGGGCCAGGGCCAGCGGCGCGGTGGCGCCGGCCAGGCAGGCGAGCAGCAGCAGACCGGAGAACGAGGTTTTCATGTGCTTCTTCCCGAAAGACGCGTCGAGGTGACGCAGCAGGATCTACGCGGGAAGGGGCGCGGCGGATGCAGCGCCCGGTGCGTTGGCGTGGATGTCAACGCCGGGTGAGGCCGGCTCAGGCCACGCCGCGCTCGCTGGTGATCGTGGCACCTTCGCGCATCACCAGGGTGACCGGGGTCTTCTCGACCACCTCCAGCAGACGCCGCCATTGCGCGTCGCCGAGTGCGCCGCTGGCGTGCAGGACCCGATGCACCACCAGCCGGCCCGCCGCGTCGCGGGTGGAGCTCAGTTCGGCGCGGAACTGCCCCAGGTCCCACCCTTTCTTTTCGGCATACATGCGCAGGGTGATCGCGGTGCACGCCGATAACGAGGCCAGGTACAGGTCAAACGGGGCCAGGCCGGCCCCCTGGCCGCCGAGCGCGGCCGGTTCGTCGGCGACCAGCGTGTGCGCGCCACTGCGCACCTCGTGGCGGTAGTTGGGGCCGTCGGAAACGATCTGGACCTGTGCCATGGCGATGCACCGTGCTGCGCGGGGAAGAGGTGGGCAGCATCGCATGCGGCAGGCCACGCCACCGCGGTACGCGCAGGACGCAGCGTTACAGCGACGCGCGGGCTTACTCCACGCCGGGAATCTTCTGCTGCAGCGCTGTCGTTTCGGCATCGCAGCCGTTGGCGGGCACGCCGCTGCCGCGCAGGCTGCGGATCTCGGCACGCGCGGCGGCCATGTCCGCGCTGAAGTCGGCGTTGGCATGCAATGCGGCCAGCGCACCGGCGGCTACCGCACGGCCCTGCAGCACGTCGCTCTGCCAATGGGCGTTGCAGATCAGCCGGTTCTCGCCGAAAGCACGGCCGCGGGCGAGCAGCGCATTGGCCTGGTCCGGGCTCAGTTCGGTCAGCAGCAGGGCCCAGGTCCAGCCGATCGCCGTGTGCCCGGAGGGGTAGGAGCCATCGCTGCGCAGTGCGGCCTCGTCGGCTGGCGCGCACGTGGCTTCCTTGTAATACACGAAGGGGCGCGTGCGCTTGTAGTGGTCCTTGGCCGCATAGGTGGCCAACCCGGCATCGACCATGCTCCGCTGCAGCAGCAGGTAAAGGCGGGGGGTGTCCTGGCGGCTGATCGGCACGCCCAGCGCACAGGAGAACGTGCCGGCCACGTGCGGGAAGCTCAGGTCGGCATCGGCGCTGGCCAGCGCATAGCGCGGGGTGCCGCGCAGTTTCTGCGACGCGCGGCTGACGGCCTGGTCGCGCGCGAATCCGGGCGAGCCCTTGGCGGGCGGAGGCGGCAACAGGGCCAGGCTGTCGGGCAGGGCACGGCCCAGGTAGCCGGCCGGCACGCCGGGCCGCAGTTCCGGGACACCCCGTGTCGGCTCGGTTGCTGCCGATGGTGGTGGCGTGGTCTGCAACGGTCCGGATGCGCAACCGGCCAACAATGCACACAGCAGCACCCGGGTGGCAGCACGCATGGCATCCTCCAGTGTCGCGGCCGTTGTGGCCGGCAGGGGTCCAATCTGCAAGCATCGCGCGGCAGCGGCAAGCGGATTGCTACCTGCGCTGCACCAGTAAAACTACCGGTGGCCGCCCGGGCGCTGGTCCACAGCCAACGGGAACCGCACCTCGATGCGGGTGCCTCCAAGTGGACTGCGGGCCACCGCCAGGGTGCCACCGAGCAGGCGTGCGCGTTCTTCCATGCTGATCATGCCCAGGCCCGGCGCCAGTGCGCGACTGCACGGGGCCGGCATGCCGCGCCCATCGTCATCCACGCGCAGTACCAGGTCCTGGCCACGCACGGCGATCAGCACTTCGGCCACCCGGGCCTGGGCGTGCTTGTCCACGTTGTTGAGGGCTTCCTGCACGATGCGGAACAGGCTCAGCTCCTGGTCGCCCTGCAGCGGCGGCGGATCTTCGATGCGGCAGCGCAGGCGCAACGCGCCGCGTGCGTTGCGCTTGATGCAGAACGCATCCAGCGCGCTGGCAAGCCCGGTGAAGCGCAGGATGCTGGGATGCAGTTCGTGGGAGATCGAGCGGATGTCGTTGGAGACCGCCAGCAGGTGCTCCTGCAGATCCACCACGGCGGCGCGCTCGTTCACCGGCACCTGGTTGCGCAGGCCGCTGAGGCGGATCGAGATGGCCGCCAGCGACTGGTTCACGTCATCGTGCAGGTCGCGCGCGATCCGCGTGCGTTCTTCCTCCTGCACCACCAGCATGCGCCCGGTGACTTCGCCCAGGCGGCGGTAGGCCTGCTGCAGCTGCAGGTGGTTGGACAGTTTCTGTTCGGACAAGGCGCCCAGGAACAGCAGCGCAAACCCGGTGCCCAGCGTCCACGCCTGCACGGGCAGCAGGTCGTGGCCGGGCGGGGGAGCGGCGAACGGGCCCATGTCCAGCAGGCTCAGCTGCATGCCCAGCACCGCCACCCCGAGCATGCCCAGGCTGGCCCCGCTTACCCCGAACACGATCAGCGCCCATACCAGCAGGGGGATCGGGGCCATCGCCAGCAACGGGGTCAACGCGCCGGGCGGCCACTCCGCCTGCCACAGCAGCGCCAATGCGCCGAGCAGGGTCAAGGCCAGCACGATGCTGCGCCAATGCCAGCCATGCCGCCGCTCGGGGCTGCGCAGCAGACGGGCCACGCTGACCACGGTGGGAACGATCAGCAGATAGCTGACGCTGCCGCACAGCGCGGCCGAGCGCAGGTCCGGATGCGGCAGCGCGCCGTTGCCGGTGCTGCTCACCAGCCATTGCCAGGCCGCGCTGCACACCGGCAGCGCGATGCATGCCAGCAGCAGGAACCAGGCGATATCCAGATAGCCCTCCAGCGCCGTCTGCGCACCGCGCCAGCGCAGCAGCAGCGCGGCCGCGCCCAGTACCAGCGCGATTTCACCCAGGCTGGCCAGCAGTCGCGCCAGCGCGGTCTCCGGCACCAGCACCGCGCCGAGCACGGTACCGGCACAGGCGGCCAGCACGCAGGTACGCCATGCTGCGTGCGGCATGCACAGCAACCAGCCCAGCAGCAGCGGCCCGGGCAGCCACAACACGTGCAGGCGCAGTCCGGGAGCCACGCTGATGTTGGGCAGCAGCTGGCCCAGCAGGCACCCGGCCACCAGCGGCAACACGCAGGTGAAGAGATTGCGTAGATCAGGTGAGGTTCGCGTGGAGGCCGCGTCGCGGCTCGCGGTGGAGCGGGGGACAGCCGGGTCCGCAGGCTCGATGCCGATCGGTTTGACGGGGCTTGCTGACTGGACCATGCACCTCTGCACACCGTGGCTGGATACGGCTGGCTCGGACGCGGACGTGGGCGGTGCTTGTCGGCGCTGCCCAACGGCCCCACAATCGCGCCCATCTGAACACTTCCCGCTGTGGCCCGCTATCCGATTTCCGACCTGTTCCAGGGAGTTGGCATGGACGAACCGATGGCTGCATACACCCGCTTCGTGGTCGATGGCTTCGATGCCGACGCGCTGCTTGGCGTGGTGCGCGATACCCGCTTCGAGCAGCGCCTGCTGGGCGCCGGGCATTTCCGCGCCTGCCTGCAGCGGCTGGTATTTCCCGAATTCAGCCTGGACAGCGGCGCGTATTCGCTGCCGATCTTTGCCAGTGGCAGCTTTGCCGAGGGCATGATCGCGCTGGCGATGGCGGTGTCCTGCACGCAGCCGATGTGGGCCAACGGCCGCTGGATCGGCGCGGGGCAGGTGATGGTGTTCGCCGAGGACTGCGAGTTGAACGTGCGGCCCAGCCCGGGCGGCTGGCAGTGGGCGGTGTTGCTGATCCCGCGCGAGGTTCTGCAGCGCGGAGCGGTGCAGCGGGTAGGCCGCGAGCTGCGGCTGCCCAGCCATGGCTGGTACAGCCGCGCGGCCGCGCCCACCGATGCCCAGGCGCTGCGCGATGGCGTGGCCCGCGTGCTGGACAACGCGGCCTGCCACCAGGGCCTGCTCAGCGCCGCCCAGGTGCAGGCGCAGGGCGAGCTGCTGCTGGGAGTATTCATCGATGCGGTGTTTGCCAGCGACAGCGGCCCGGAGAACCGGGCCGTGGGCAACTGGGTCGAGCGCCAGCGCGATGCGATCGTGCGCCGCGCCGAGCGCTACCTGAAGACCCAGCTCGATCGGGCCTTCGACAGCCGCGCGTTGTCGCTGGCGCTGGGCGTGGGCGAGCGTCAGCTCGAACGCCTGTTCCGTGACGTGTACGGCCACGGACCGTGTCACTGGCACCAGCTGGCACGGCTCAACCTGGCGCGCAGTTCGCTGCTCCACGCGGGGCGGGACGGCAGCGTGACCGACATTGCCATGCGCTGCGGTTTCTCCCATTTGGGGCACTTTTCTGTGACCTACCGCAATGTCTTTGGAGAATGTCCCCGCGACACCCTGCGCAGCTGATCGGCGTACGCACCCGACCCCGGTCTCGCCTCACAAAACCGTCACGGGAGTGCTCGCATGGTCAGCGCGCTGCGCGCCTGTTTGCACTGCGCACCGGCCCCGCTGCCGGCCGCACCGCCAGGGGCGCGGCAACTCAATCAGGGGATGATTGATACCGACGGAGACATCGCAATGAGCGTGATGTGTGAGCGTTCGCTTCCAACGCAGTTCCGCAGGGTCGTGGTGGCCGATGACCACATGCTGGTGGCCCAGGGCATCGAACGGCTGCTGACCGATACCTTTGCCACCATCGAACTGGTGGGGTCGGGTGAGCAACTGGTCGAATCGGTGCGGCGCGATCCCCCCGACGTGGTCGTGGCCGACATCAGCATGCCCGGCATGAGTGGCATCGACGCGATGCGGATGATGCGGGGCGAGGGCTATGCGATGCCGTTCGTGTTCCTGACCATGCACGACGAATCCAGCGTGGCGGCCGAGGCGATCCGGGCCGGGGCACGTGGCTACATCCTGAAGAGTTCAGCCGGTGACGAGCTGATGCGCGCCCTGGCCGGCATCATGGAGGGCCAGACCTACGTCACCCCGACCGTGGCCGCCAACGCCATCGTGTGCTCGGGCCGGCGCGCCTACAGCCTGACCGAGAAGCAGCTGCGCATCCTGGAGTACGTTGCACTGGGGCTGCGCTCCAAGCAGATCGCCTACGAACTCGGGGTCTCGGTGCGCACCGTTGAATCGCACAAGTACGCGATCATGCAGGAGCTGGGCGTGCACGGGACACTGGAACTGGTGCGCAAGGCCGAGCAGGAAGGTCTGATCCGGCACTGAGGCCAGGCACCGGCGAGCGCCGCGGCAAGTAGATTTACTTGCCTGCGCACGGGTGTTTTTCCCTTGTGGCCGCCCGTGGCCAACGCCCACCATCGCTGGACGCGTGGAACGGGCGGAAGCGATGAATGCGGTCCGTGTGCTACTGGCCGAAGATGGATGTGCGATGGGGCGTCAGCTCCGCGGCCTGCTGCGTGAGCAGTTCGACGTGATCGGGCTGGTCCAGGATGGTGAGTCGCTGGTGCAGGCCGCGCAGTCGATGCTGCCGGATGTGGTGGTGACCGACATCGCCATGCCCGGGCTCAGCGGGCTGGAGGCGGCACGCCGTCTGCGCGCGCAGCGGCCGGTGCTGGGGGTGGTGTTCATCACCGTGCATGCCGAACTGCAGATGGTGCGGCAGGCGATGGCGCTGGGGGTGTGCAGCTACGTGCTCAAGTCCGATGCCGGCGATGACCTGTTGCTGGCGGTGCGCGCCGCGCTGGACGGCATGCCGTTCGTGTCGCGCTCGCTGCAGCGCTGAGCCGCGGCGCGTGCTCAGGCCAGGATCCCCACCAGCTTTTTCACCAGCTCGTCCACGGACATGGCCATCAAGGCCAGCGGGCCCAGCGGAAGCGCGGCGTGCGCGGCGATCCACGCCAGGTTCCAGCGGTTGAACGGCACCGCCGACATCCGCGCCAGGCCCTGGTAGACACCGCTGAAATCGGCATAGGCCGATGCATCGCCGTGGTCGAGCAGGCTGTCGGATCCGTCAGCGTCACCGGCCAGCGCGCTGCCTGCGGCCTGCCAGCGCTGGTCGAACACGGTCGCGGCGCGATTGCCCAGCGCATCGAAGCGGAACAGGGCATGGCGCTTGGCCCGCATCAGGGTCGGCATCAGCACCAGCAGCGGTGCGACCAGCAGCGCGGTGGCGCCAATGACGTAGCCGGCCAGCAGGTGGCGCAGCGAATACAGGGTCTGGCCCAGCCAGTGCATCTGGTTGAGGCAGGCGCCGGCCAGGAGCAGGCCACCGGCCAGGGCGAGGATGGCAAAGCGCTCCTGGGCCAGGCCCAGGAAGGCCAGGCCCCCGGCGCCATCGGGATGCTCGGCATGCAGGCGCAGGCCCACCCGCGGCAGTCCGCACAACAGCACCGTCCAGAGCACGAAGCGCCACAGCCACAGCAGCCCCAGCAAGCGTGACAACGGCAGCGACACCCACTCATACCAGCGTCCGGCCGCGGTGAGCTGGTCGCCGTGCAGCCGCCAGTCGGCCACCCCCGGCAGCAGGTTGACCGCGTGCCCGGCCAGCCAGAACGGGGCCAGCGCGACCAGCAGGCACAGCAGCTCGGGCAGCCAGCTGTCACGCCCGCGCCGGATCCGCTGCAGCAGGCGTTCCAGCCGCGCGCTTCGGCGTGGCGGCACCAGGCTGGCATGACCGAGTTGGCGCAGCGCATTGCGCAGCAGCGCGTCGGCATGCGGTGCGGCCAGTACCAGCAGCGGCACCACCAGCAGCAGGCGGCTCAGGGTGGCGTAGTCGCCCAGCAGCGCCATGCCGTTGCCGCCAGGCAGCAGCGTGCCGGCCGCGGCGGTCAGCAGCAGGGGTGGCAGCAGACACAGCAGCAGCAACGCCAGTGCCAGCCACCAGGACAGATGCGCGCGGCCGTGCAGCACGCCGGCCGCATGCAGCAGGCGGTGGACCAGGCCACCGCGCATCAGTGAATACCCGTATAGCGCCATGCCGTGCGTACTCCGGGGATGGACGACCGAAGCGGCCGCCCACGGCGAGCATACCGCCGCCACCGGGCTGCGCCGGCGCAGTAAAAATACTGGGCACGGTGCAGTACCAATCCGGATGTGCGCGGTCGGCGGGGCGGCCAAGCTGGAGGCCTGTCGCAGGGAATCCGGTAATGCTCCTGGTGATCGACATCCTGACCCGTTTCTGGACCGACATGATCGATCGCGCGGACGGTCCGATGACCTTCCGCTTCTTCCTTCAGCCGACCATGGCGTTGATCACCGCGTTGATCGACGGCATCAAGGATGCGCGGACCGGCAGGGCGCCCTATGCCTGGCTGCTGGCCCACAGCAATGCCGGGCAGCGCCTGAGCACGTGGCGCGAGGGCGTCACTGCGACCACCCGCATCCTGCTGCTGGGCGTGGGCATGGACGTGATCTACCAGTTCCGCATGTTCGGCGGCTTCAAGTACCCGGTGGAAGCGTTCGTGATCGCCGTGGTGCTGGGCTTCCTGCCCTACCTGCTGCTGCGTGGCCCGATCAACCGCATCGCCAGCGGCTGGCTGCGCCGCCGCGGCGCCACCCAGCCCAAGGACCGTGGACCATGAGCACAGAGGATCCCCGCACCACGCTGGCCGGGCGCGCGGTCACCATCGGCGAGGCCCGCGACCTGCTCGGCGGCACCGACGCGGCCTCGATGGAACTGTCCTCGCGGCGCACCGGGATGTCGTTCCAGCGCACCCGGATGAGCGCCGACCGTACCTTGATGTCGATCATCCGCACCGCGCTGTCGCTGATCGGCTTCGGCTTCACCATCTACCAGTTCTTCGGGCACATGCTGGAGGTGCCCGGTACCACCCTGCGTCCGCATGCACCGCGCAACTTCGGCGTGGCACTGGTGGCGCTGGGCCTGGTCCTGCTCACCCTCGGCATCGTCTACCACCTGCGCTACATGAAGCAGCTGCGCAGCGAACGCGACCTGATGATCCGCGAAGGGCTGATCCACGGCGAGAGCCACTACCCGATCTCCCTGACGCTGATCACCGCCGGCCTGCTGTGGCTGCTCGGCGTGCTGGCGATCGCCGGGATGACCTTCAACGTGGCGCCATTCGCATGAGCCGCCGCACAGCCGGACCCACAGGAGCGATGCGATGAGTGCGGTCATCGATGACATGGTTGCGCTGGACGGCGGGGTCTTCAGCATGGGCTCCAACGACCATTACCCGGAGGAGCGGCCGGCGCACAAAGTGCGGGTGGGACCGTTCCGGATCGACCGCTATGCGGTCACCAACCGCGATTTCTCGCGCTTCGTGACCGCCACCGGCTATCTCACCCTGGCCGAGCGGCCGGCCGACCCGCGCGACTACCCCGGCGCCGATCCGGCGCTGCTGGTGCCGTCCTCGGTGGTGTTCGTGCAGCCGGCCCATCCGGTGGACATGTCCAACCCACACAACTGGTGGCACTACGTGGCCGGCGCGGACTGGCGCCACCCGCGCGGCCCCGGCACGCACCTGGAGGGGCTGGACGACCACCCGGTGGTGCACGTGGGCTTTGCCGACGCGTTGGCCTATGCCACCTGGATCGGCAAACAGCTGCCCACCGAGGCCGAGTGGGAATTTGCCGCCCGGGGTGGCCGCACCGAGGGTGAGTTCGCCTGGGGCGACACCCTCACCGTGCGCGGCCGGCACCAGGCCAACACCTGGCAGGGCCAATTCCCGTGGTTGAACCTGGACGAGGACGGCCACCGCTGGACCGCGCCGGTGGGCAGCTACGCGCCCAATGGCTACGGGCTCTACGACATGATCGGCAACGTCTGGGAGTGGACCAGCGACTGGTACCAGCAGCACGACCAGCTGCAGGGCCGGCCCTGTTGCGCCATCGAGAACCCGCGCGGCGGTGAGCGCGAGCGCAGCCACGATCCACGCGATGCCAGTGCCATTCCACGCCGGGTCATGAAGGGCGGCTCGCACCTGTGCGCGCCCAACTATTGCCGCCGCTACCGGCCGGCCGCGCGGATGGCGCAGCCGGTGGATACCTCCACCTGCCACCTCGGCTTCCGCTGCGTGGAACGCGGATGAACCGCCGCGTCCCGCCGCTTCGCCGCCTCCGGAGGATCGCCGATGTCCGCCCTCAAATCCTGGCTGGTGGCATGTACCGAGCCGGTCGTGGTGGTGATCGATGCGATGGCGCTGGTGCTGATCGTACTGGCCACGGTGATCGCCTTCGTGCGGGGGCTGCGCCTGCTGCTGTCGGGGCACGCCGACAACGTGGCGCGCCGCGACCTGTGGCTGGAGTACGGGCGCTGGCTGGTGGCCGGGCTGACCGTGCAACTGGCCGCCGACATCCTGGAGTCCTCCATCTACACCAGTTGGGACAGCATCGGCCAGCTGGGGGCGATCGCGGTGATCCGGACCTTCCTCAACGTGTTCCTGGAGCGCGACATCCAGGAAGTACGCGAACGCCAGCGACGTGCTGCCGCCCGCCAGGGCGCGGCAGCGCGCAACCGACCCGAGAGGTGATCCACATGGGCAGCCCATCCTTCCGCCACTACCGTCGTTCCAGCGGGATCTGCGCGGCACTGCTGGGTGCGCTGGCACTCGCTGCCAGCCTGCAGGCACATGCCACCGAAGGCGCACTGGGGCGATCGATCACCGGGATGCAGATCACCTCGTATGCCGGGGTGATCCCGCCCGAACCGGGCATGCAGTGGTCGCTCAGCTACGTGCGCTACGACGGCAGGATCGGCGCCAGCCGGGCCGCGCCGATCGCCGGGCAGATCTCGCTCGGGCTGGAGGCCGACGTCAGCCTGACCGCTGCCACCGGCGTGTACGTGTGGCCCACCCACGCCGGCAAGTGGAACTTCGCCTCGATGCTGACCGTGCCGTACATCACCGCCGACGTCACCGCCAACCTGGACGGGCCCTTGGGGGGCCGCCGCCAGGTCAAGGACAGCGCCTCCAACCTGTTCGACGTGTACTTCGCGCCGTTCATCGCCGGCTACCACATCGACCCGGTGCAGCACGTGTCCTTCGGCGTGTATGTCTACGCGCCCACGGCCAAGTACGACCCGGGCAAACTGGCCAACCCCGGCCTCAACGTCTGGACGCTCTCGCCCAGCGTGGGCTACACGCATCTGTTCCAGGCGGGCACGCTGGAGTTCAGCGTGCTGGGTGCGGTGGACTGGTACAGCCGCAACGACGATACCGACTACAAGAACGGCCTGGTGGCGCGTACCGACGCACTGCTGGTCAAGCGCACGCCCAGCGGCTGGGGGTTTGGCGCTGCGGCGGGCTGGATCCAGCAGCTGCAGGACGACGACGGCGCCACCGCCGACCGTCTCAACGGGTTCAAGGGGCGCTCGTTCGGCGTCGGCCCGGTGCTGACCTACGGCAAAAAGTGGTCCGGGGGTGAACACCTGGACGTGTCGCTGCGCTACATCGGCGAATTCAGCGTGCGCAACCGCTTCGAGGGCGATCCCTGGAGCATCTCGATCAGCGGCGGGTTCTAAGCCGCGCCGTCCCTACCTGCTGCCTGGAGACACGCTCATGCTTGCCGCACACCGCCACATGGCCTGGACGACCTGCCTGCTGCTTGCGTCGCTTCCTGCCGCGCACGCCGCAACCCGGGTCGCCACCCAGCCGCCCCCTGCCGCCGCACCCGCCGCCGCCCAGCCCGAGCGCGATCCCGAGGCGCTGGCCGCGCTGGACCGGATGGGCGCGGCGCTGCGTGCGCTCAAGCAGTTTTCGCTGGTCTCCCAGGCCAGCACCGAGGTGGTGCTGGAGGACGGACAGAAGATCGAACTGGATGGCACGGTCACCTACAAGGTGCGGGCGCCGAACCAGCTGTTCCTGGAGCTGAGCAGCGACCGACAGTTGCGCCAGCTCTACTTCGACGGCAAGCAGCTGTCGCTGTATTCGCCGCGCCTGAAGTACTACGCCCAGGTGGACGGGCTGGAGGCGACCATCGCTGACCTGGTCGACGCCGCCGCCACCCGCTACGGCATCGAGATGCCGCTGGCCGACATGTTCCTCTGGGGCACCGACAAGGCGCCCAGGAGCGCCATCCGCGGCGCACTGCACGTGGGCGGGGGGCTGGTGGATGGCGAGGCGATCGAGCAGTACGCCTTCCAGCAGGACCAGGTGGACTGGCAGATCTGGATCTCCAAGGCCACCTCGCTGCCGAAGAAACTGATCATCACCGCCCTGGACGACCCGGCGTTGCCGCAGTATCGCGCCGAACTGCACTGGAACACGCGCGGCACGCTCAAGGACAGCGCGTTCGCGTTCACCCCGCCGGCCGGTGCCGTGCGGATCAAGCTGGTGCCGGTGGCCGTGGTGGTCGCCGCCGATGGACAGGAGAAGTGACATGCAGACCGTGACCGGCAAGTCGCTGCCGCTGGTGATGCTCGGTGCCGGCGCGCTCCTCGGGCTGGCATTGTGCAGCCCCCCGGCGGCCGCCCAGCATGGCGGCGGGTTCCGCGGTGGCGGCGCGCGTGCTGCCGCCCACACCAATATCAATCGTCCGGTACAGCGCCCGCAGGGCGGGGCAGTGAACCGGAGCGGTGCGGCCAACGTCAATCGCAACGTCAATCGCAACCGCAACGTGGACGTGAACCGCAACGTCAACCGCAATGTCGATGTCGACGTGCACTACCACGACGACCATTGGAACAGTTGGGACGACCATCCCTTCGCCACGGCGGCGGCCGTGACCGCCGGCGTGGCGGTGACCTCGGCGGTGATCGGCTCGATCGTCAATTCCGTGCCGCCCAGCTGCGTCACTACGGTGATCAATGGCATGGCCTACCAGCAATGCGGCAGCACCTGGTACGAGCCGCGCTACGCCGGCACCACCGTGCAGTACGTGGTGATCAACCCGCCGCGCTGACCGGTCGTTGTGCCTGCGACCGATCCCGTTTTCCCGCCGCGCCTTGTTTCCGCCGTCGCTGCACCCGCAGCGCGACCCTTCCCGCAACTGGAGCCTGCGTCATGAAAGCCTTTGCCATCGCCGTCCTGGCCAGCTCGCTGGTCGCCTGCGCTTCCTCACCCACGGTCAAGACCGATTACGACAACACCGCCAACTTCGGCGCGTACAAGACCTACTCCTGGGCGATCACGCCCCAGGCCGGCTCGCCACTGGTGCAGCAGCGCATCGTGGAGGGGGTCAACACCCGCCTGCAGGCCAAGGGCCTGCGCGAGCTGCCGCAGGGCGGCGACATCGCCCTGGCAGTCCACGTCGTCACCGCACAGAAGCAGACCCTGGACACCTTCTACACCGGCAGCGGCATGGGCGGCTGGGGCTGGCGTGGCGGCTGGGGCGGCGGCATGGCGATGGGCAGCGCGACCACCCAGGTGCACACCTATGACGTGGGCACGCTGGTGGTGGACATGTTCGATGCCCGCAGCAAGCAGGCGGTATGGCGGGGCACCGCCAGTGGCACGGTGCCGAGCTCGCCGGCGAAGGTCAATGCGGCCGTCGATGCGGGCCTGGACAAGATCTTCGCCGCGTATCCGCCGGGCGCCAGCGCGGCCCGCTGATCGGTGCCGCGGGCGCTTTGATGGCTTCACCGCGCGGTGCCGCGCCGGGGTTCTCCCTCCCGCCGGCGCGACATCGCGCACCTTCCAGGCATGCCGAGGTGCTTGATGTCGATCCCCTGCCGCGTGCTTGGCTGCCTCCTGCTGCTGGTGCCGTTGGGCGCGACCGCCCAGGCCGACAGCGCATCCGCCGCGCGCACGCCGGCCGCGGCGACCGCGGCCGCCGCGAGTAGCCCGCGGTCGATGTTCCGTGACGGCGAGGACGGGCACTTCGACATGTCGCGCTGGCTGCTGGAACGCCGCGGCTTCCTGCCCGTGCCGATCATCATCACCGACCCGGCCGTGGGCAACGGCGGTGGCGTGGCGCTGGCGTTTTTCCACGCGCCGCACGCCGGCGCCGCGCCGGCGGCCGATGGCAGGCCGGCGAAACTGGTGACGCCGGATGTCTACGGTGGCGGCGCGATGCGCACCGAGAACGGCAGTCAAGCCTACGGGCTCGGCGCGTCGCTGCATTTCGACGACGACCGCTGGCGCTACCGCGGCGGGGTGGCCAAGGCGTCGTTCAACCTGGGCTTCTATACACCGGGCACGCTGCTGCCTTCGACCACGCTGGAATACAACGTGGACGGGCTGATGTCCTTCCAGCAGGGCTTCCGACGGCTGGGCGAGCGCGACCTCTACCTCGGCCTGGCCTGGATCTACATGGACATGGATATCGGCTTTGACGTCGCCTCCGACCGCGACCGCTTCCAGCCGCACGAGCTGGCCACGCGCAGTTCCGGGCTGGGGCTGTCACTGGAGTACGACTCCCGCGACAACCCGTTTACCCCGTCCAGCGGCTGGCTGGGCATGATCGAAGGCAACTACTATCTGCCGGGCATCGGCAGCGATACCGCGTTCCAGAGCTATCGCGGGCACGCCTACGGTTACTGGCCGATCGGCTCGCGGCTGGTGCTCGGCGGGCGCGCGGATGCGCGCTGGGCCAACGGCGATATTCCGTTCTACCGGCTGCCCTACATCGACCTGCGCGGGATCGGCTCGGCACGCTACCAGGACACCCGCGCGGCGGTACTGGAGACCGAGCTGCGCTGGAACCTCACCCGGCGCTGGGCGCTGATCGGCTTCGTCGGCGCCGGGCGCACCTGGGGCCGGCACAACAGTTTCAGCGAGGGCAGCAGCCAGGTCGCCAAGGGAGCCGGGGTGCGCTACCTGATCGCCCGGCAGCTGGGCATGCATGTGGGCGTGGACTACGCCTGGGGCCCGGAAGACGACACCTTCTACGTACAGGTAGGCAGTGCATGGCGCTGACCACGGCCATGCGCGGGCTGTGCTGGCTGCTGCTGGCAGGCTGGCCCTGCGCGCTGCAGGCGGCCGATGCCGCGGCGGCCGCGCCGGGCAGCAGCTGCGGCGTGCGTGCGGCGGGCGACAGCCGCCCGCGGATCGGGCTGGCCCTGGGCGGTGGTGGCGCCCGCGGGATCGCCCACGTGCGCATCCTCAAGCAGCTCGAGGCGCAGCATATCCCCGTGGACTGCATCGCCGGCACCAGTGCCGGCGCCCTGGTCGGCGCGCTGTATGCCGCCGGGTCCACGCCGGCGCAGATCGAGCAGCTGGTGCTGGATACGCAGTGGATGACGATGTTCAGCGATACATTGCCGCGCCGCGAACGCTCGTTGCGGCGCAAGGCCGACGACTACGAACAACTGGCTGGCATCGGGGTGGGTGTCGGCGGGGAAAAGGGCAAGGCGGTCGCGCTGGCCGGCGGTCTGTCCCAGGGCGAAAAACTGATCGCGCTGTTCGAGCGCGCCACCGGTGGCGCGCGGGTGAGTGGTCGCTTCGATGACCTGTCCATTCCGTTCCGCGCGGTGGCCACCGATATCAACACCGGCCAGCCGGTGGTGCTGGCCCAGGGCAGCCTGCCGATGGCGATGCGGGCCAGCATGTCGCTGCCGGGCATCTTCCGCCCGGTGGTGATCGACGGGCGGGTGCTGGTCGATGGGGGGGTGTCCAACCAGGTGCCGATCGACGTGGTGCGGGCGATGGGCGCCGACCGCGTGATCGCAGTGGATGTGGGCACCCCGTTGAATGTGCTGGATGGCAACGCCAGCCTGGTCGACGTGATCGGCCAGCTCAGCGGCTTCCTCACCACCGGCAGCGCGCAGCGGCAACTGGGCAGCCTGGGCCCGCAGGATCTGGTGATCGCACCGGACCTGACCGGCAAAGTGGCCACCGGCGACTTCGACAAGGCGCCAGAAGCCCTGCAGATCGGTCAGCGGGCCGCTGATGCGGCCGCGCCGGCGCTGCAGGCATTCGCCCAGCCACTGCCGGTGTATACCGCGTGGCAGGCGCAGCGCAGCGGCCGCACGGTGCAGGTGGCGCCGGTGCAGGTGGCGTTCGTGGAGGTGGTCAACGATACCGGCTATGCCGATGCGCTGCTGTTGTCCTACCTGCCGCTGCAGGTGGGGCAACCGCTGGACACCGCGGCCATGCAGGCCGGCATCCTGCGCGGCTACGGCATGGGCACGCTGGCCAGCTTCAGCTACGAGCTGCGCGAGCGCGATGGCCAGACCGGGGTGGTGGTGACCGCGCATGCCAAGCCGAACGGTCCGGCCTACCTGGAGGCGGGCCTGACCTTGAGCAACGATCTGCAGGGCAACCAGGAGAGCAACCTGCGCGCGGGCATCCTGTTCGCGCCGCTGTCGCCGTACGGGGCCGAGGCGCGGGTGGTGGCACAGCTGGGCGGCGAACCGGGACTGACCGGCGAGTACTACCATCCGTTCGATCTGCGCAATCGCTACGCCTTCCAGGTGGGGGGCGGGCTGCAGACCCGCAGCTTCAATCTCTACGACGATGATGGCGACCCCACCGCGCGCTTCCGCGTGCGCCGCGCCGGGGCCACGCTGGGCCTGGTCCGCCACGTGGGCAATGTGCTGTCGCTGGCAGCCGGACTGCAGCGCTATACCGGCACGGCCGAAGTGGAGATCGGCGACCCGGATCTTCCACGCACGCACTTCCAGGAGGGGGCCTGGTTCGCGCAGGCCACCCTTGACGATATCGACAGCCTGTACTTCCCGCGCGACGGCATCCTGGCCAACCTCGGCACCACCCAGTCACGGACCTCGCTCGGTGCCGATACCGCGTTTGCCCAGTGGGACCTGGACGCCGTGGGGGCAACGTCGTTCGGTCGCCACGCACTCCAACTGGGCGTGCGTTACCACGTGACCACCTCCGGCACCGCGCCGGTGCAGAGCCTGTACCGGCTGGGCGGACGCTGGCGGTTGGCCGGTTTCCAGCACAACCAGCTGACCGGCCAGGACTATGCACTGGGCTTTGTCGGCTACACCTATGAGCTGGGCAAGGTGCTGGGGCGCTCGGCACAGGTGGGTGGCACGGTGGAGTACGGCAACGCGTGGCAGCGCCGCGCGGACATGTCGCTCAGCGACGGGATCTGGAATGGCAGCGTGTTCCTCGGCTTCGACTCGTGGATCGGGCCCCTGATTTTCGGCATGGGCTTCGGCGAGGGCGGCAGGAACGTGCTGTTCATCGAGCTGGGGCAGTCGCTGTAGGGGGCCGACGCCATGCCGGCACGGCAGCGCTACAGCACCTGCGAGAGGATCACCCCCAGCGCGCCCACCCAGCACACGATCACGAACCAGGTCAGTACCGCATTGGCGCCGAGCCCGCGGTGTCGCACCACCAGGCTCACCACCAGGGCCGCCAGCAGCGGCAATGCGAACAGACTCAGGATCCAGGCCCACGGATGACTGTGCATCACGGCAGCTCCTCGCTCACTGCAGCGCTTTGTCGGGGTAATGGCGGGGTCAGCTCCGCCGCCAGCCCGCTCTCGGTCATCTGGTACACCCAGGCCCCGTCGGCGACCTGCACCGCCCCGGTCAGGCCCCCGCCGGAGGGGGCGGCGGCGAGCACGGCCAGGGCGGTCGCTCCGATCGCCAGCAGGGTGGCCAGGCGCAGCAGTCGCATGAGCGCACTCTCCATCGCAGCGCCGCCGTGGCGGCTATTCGGGAAACACCAGGGTGACGCTGAAGCGCCCGGTCCAGCGGTTGGCGTAGTGCGGTCGGTCCACGTTGTAAAAACCGCCCAGGCCGAGGCTGACCGGGGTATGGCCGAGCGTGAGCACCTTGGAGACGGTGGCGCCCAGCGGCACCGTCCACGCCTCGCCACTGGCCGCTTTCCAGTTGTAGCTGGTCTCGGAGGTGAAACTCAGCGACCAGCCGTTGGGCAGGTTGCGGGTGACGAAAGGCTGCACGCTGGTACTGCTGACGTCCTGGCGATCACTGTCGCCGCCCACCGACCACACGTGGTTGGCCAGCGCGCCGACGGTCCACGTTCGGGTCTTGTGGACGACGATGAACGCCGGGCCCAGCGAGTACTTGCCGCTGCCCAGGCTGTCGTGGGAGGCGGTATCGAGCAGCGCCGCCGCGCCGAAACCGATCTCGGTCCCGTGCGCTTCCAGCCGGCTCCTTGGAATGTAGTACCCCTGCACGAACAGGTCGCCGCTGCCGTGCTTGCGCTCCGGGAACTGGTTCCAGCTCAACGGCAGGATCGGGCGCAGGATGAACTTGCCGTTGTCGCCCACGAACGGAATGACCGGCTGGATTTTCAACTGCTGGTTGTGGGCATCGCCGCCGGGCCCGACATCGCCCAGGTAGTTGTACTGGAAGGGCACCGAGACCAGCGCCGCGCCCGGGTCGGCCAGCTTGCGCGCGATGTCGTCGCTGGACGCAGCCGCACCGGCCTCGGCGGCGGCGCCCAGCGGCCACAGCGCGGCCAGCGTGGCGGCCATGACGATGCGGTGGACGTTGCTCATCGCGGTGCGTCCACGACGATGTACTGCACCGTGGTGCCCACGTAGCGCGGCTGGTACCAGGCGTTGTCGCACTGCTGGTAACCGATGCCGTCGACCACCACGGTGCTGCACCCGGTCGGCAGTGCATACACCACCGAACCGATCATCGCCGAGGTCACCGCCACGCCGGCGGTGAAGGCGGCCGCATCCCAGAACGGGTGATCCCAATACGGGGGCGGCGGAGGCGGCGGCGGGTAGGGGTGCGGACCGGGGCCGGGCGGCGGGCCGGGTGGGTGCGGTCCGGGACCAGGACCGGGACCAGGACCAGGGCCAGGACCAGGGCCGGGGTGTGGGCCGGGCCCAGGCCCAGGGCCCGGCCCCGGTCCAGGGCCAGGGCCAGGTCCGGGATGCGGCCCGGGCCCCGGCCCGGGGCCGGGATGCGGGGTGAAGCCGCCGCCGCCGGGATGGGCCATGCCACCACCGCCGAAGCCGCCGCCGCCGAAGCCGCCGGCGTGGCTGATGGAGGGGTGGGCGAAACCGCGCAGGCCCGGTCGTGCCTGCGCCGCAGGCGGGGCCAGCAGGGATGCCGTGGCGAGGAGCAGCAGCGCGGTGCCGACGGCGGCGCGCAGGGGGGCGATGGTGTGCATGCTCAATTCCCTTCGGCGGAGGTGTCCTGCGCGGCCAGGGCCACCGGCACGAACACGATCCGGGTGGCACCGCGCGGGTTGAAGGTCAGGTCGGCCGTGCCCACGGCGCGTTGCGTATCCCAGTGCAGCGTGGCCTGGTAACTGGGCAGCGCCGGGTCGGCGTGGCTGGTGATGACCACCTGGCGCGGCAGTGCGGTGCTGTCGGCGATCCACACCTGCCAGTCCACGCCCGGCTGGCGGAACGCATACTGCTGGGTGGCCTCGCCGTCGATGCGGGCGCTGCCTACGCGCAGCGCCGACTGGAACCGGTCGGTGGGAAATGCCGGCGTGCCCCACAGGAACAGATCGGCCAGCGGAAACTCCAGTCCGTAGCGGCTGGCCGAGTCGGCCAGCAGGGCCTGGCTGCTGCGATCGAGGTCGTCCAGGGTGGCGTAGTACTTCAGCCGCGGCGAGTAGATGGTGAGCTGCTTGCCGTCATAGAACAGCTGGCGATGCTGCTGCTCGCTCTGGATCTCCACGAAGAAGTGGTCCGGTCCGCGCACCTTGTAGTCCACGGTACCGGCCAACGCGAGCTTCTGCCCATCGTCGAGCACGTACTCGGTACTGGTGGTGGCGTGCATGCGGAAGTGCGGCAACGCGCGCAGCGCCTTGCCCATGCGGGTGAGGGCCGCCACGGCGGCGGCATCGATGCTGGGCGCGGCCGGCGTTGCCGCCACGGCCGGTGCGGGTGGGGCCTGCGCCAGCGCCGGGGCGGCAACCAGGGCCAGGGCGAGCAGCAGGGCAGGGCGTGCGTTCTGCATGGGGTGCTCCGGGACGACAGCGAAGGGCGGGCCGGTCGCGCCGACCCTGTCCCCACTGTGCGTAGCGCCGCTGCAGCGGACAAGCGGAGTTACACCGAAGCGGCCTAGGTATTTCTACGCAGTGGCCGTGCCCGGGTCACGGCTAGGGCGCGCGCCTGGGCGCGATCCCACCCCCGGCGATCCACGCGTCCACGGCCTGGGCGACCACCGTCATCGGCATGGCGCCGTTGCCCAGCACCAGGTCGTGGAAGGCGCGGATGTCGAAGCGTGGCCCCAGCTGCTGGCGGGCGTGCTCGCGCAGTGCCAGCAGCCGCATCTGGCCCATCTTGTAGGAGGAGGCCTGGCCGGGCTGCACCAGGTAGCGGTTGATCTCCACGCGCACGTCGCTGGCCTTCATGCCGGTCTTGTCCTGCATGTACGCGGCGGCCTGCTCGGGCGTCCAGCGCTTGCGATGCAGGCCGGTGTCCACCACCAGGCGCACCGAGCGGAACATCTCGGCCTGCAGGCGGCCGAGATCGCCGGCCGGGTCATCCTTGTACACGCCCGCTTCGGCCATCAGCTGCTCGGCGTACAACGCCCAGCCTTCGCTGAAGGCACTGGGGTTGAGGCTGCGGCGCAGCAGCGGCAGGTCGGTCAGGGTCTGGCCGATCGAAATCTGGAAGTGATGGCCCGGCGAGCCTTCGTGGTAGGTGAGGGTGGGGATGCTCCAGCGGGTGTTGGAGTCGATGTCGCCGAGGTTGATGAAGAACGTACCCGGCCGTGAGCCGTCCATCGCCGGCGGGTAGTAGTAACCGCCCGGCGACGTGGCCTGCATGTGCGCCGGCACCGGCAGCACTGCCAGCTTCTGCGGCGGCAGGTGGCCGAACCAGCGCGGCAGGATCGGGTCCAGGTCGCGCAGGCGCTTCTGGATGTCGCCCAGCAGCTCCTTGCGCCCGGCATCGCTGTCTGCATAGCGGTAGCGCGGGTCCTCGCGCAGGGTCTGCACGCGCGTGGCCACGCTGCCCTGGCGCAAGCCAAGCTGGATCAGCCGCGCATCCATCTGCTTTTCCACCCGCGCCACCTCGTCCAGTCCGATCTGGTGGATCGCATCGGCGTCCAGATCGGTACTGGTGTACCAGCGCAGCGCCGCGTCGTAGTACGCCTTGCCGTGGGGCAGCGCCCACACGCCCTTGTTGCCGAGGTGCCGGGCCTGCAGCTGCTGCACGTCCACCAGCAGCCGCTGGTAGCCGGGATTGACCGATGTCGCCACGGCGCGCGTGGCCTGCTCGATCAGTGCCGTGCGACGGGCCGCAGGGATGGCCGGCAGCGCATCCAGCTTGCGCTGCAGCGACTGCACCCACAGGCTGTCCTTCGGCGCGGGCGTGAGCAGGGCGCTGAACTGGTCGGCCGCGCCCTGCAGGGCCACCTCGGGCGGGACCACGCCCTGCGCGGCCTGCATGTCCACGTTGGCGCGCACCTGGTCCAGCTTGGGTCCCATCGCCTGCAAGCGGGCGATGTAGTGTGCGGCGCTGGTCTCATCGGTGACCGCGTGCTGGTTGTCCATGAACTGCGGCAGGTTCACCGGCAGGCTGAACAACTGATCCACGGCATAGGTGCTGCCGCCCACCGGCAACCACGTCGCCGACCACGGTACCGCCATCAGGTCGATCTGGGTCTGGTAGAACCAGCGCGCCAGGCCGTCGCTCAACTGCTGCTGCGCATCCAGCGGCGTGCCCTGCCACTGCGTGATCGCGGCCAGGTTGTCGGTCAGGAACCGACGGTTGACCTCACGCTGGGCCAGCGACACGTCGGTAAGCCGGTCGGAACTGTCCGGCTGGCCGTCGCCACTGATGCCGAGCATCGTGCGCAGCTCCGGGTCGGCGTTGATCGCGGCCATGGTCTGTGCGTCGAGCAGGCCATTGAAGGACACCGGCGTCGGCGCGCCGGCGACGCTGGCCGGTGGCATCGATGTGGCGGCCTGCGCATGCGTGGGCGGCGCGGACATCGCCAAGGCGGCGCCGATGGCGAGCGACAGCAGGGCGGGCAGGGCGGAAGCGGTCGGGATCGGCAGCACGGGACATCTCCGGTGGCGGGCTGCGCGCAGGCTACGCCAGGCGGGCGCGGGCTGCACGTGCAGGTGGTCAGGCGCCGTGCCAGGGCGGGCCGCGGATCAGCCTCGGGACGCCGGCGGAAGACCGGCGCGCGCAGCAGCTCCTGAAGGCCGCCCGCGCACCGGGCGGCTGCGCCCGGCCGAGCGGGCCGATCACCCGGCGCGCCGTTCGAAGCCGTCGCTGCTCCAGTCTTCACTGCCCACTCCGTGATGGATCACGAACAGGCCGTCCGGATCGTAGCGGCGCTTGGCGGCCAGCAGGCGGGGGTAGTGCGGGCCCCAGAAGGCCTGCTGCCAGTCGGCCTGGAAGTAGTCGCACTCGGACACGTAGGTGGGCGCGTGCGGCACCAGCGTGCCGAGCGCTGCATAGGCGCGGCCTGTCCGCAGCGCCCCGCGGCGCGCGTCCGCTTCGTCCACCGTACCGCCGCAACCGGGATAGACCGGGCCACCGGCATGGCCGATCAGCGCCAGTGCGAAGGCATCCAGCACCGCCGGATGGGTGGCGGTGGCAGCGCTGGCGGCCACCGCCTCGGCCGGCGCCCCGAACAGGCCCTTGTTGCAGTGCAGGCCCACGTCCATGTGTTCGGCCGCCGCGCACAACGCGTCCGCGGCTGCCTCGACGCGGTCCTCGCCAAGCAGCGCCGAGGGCATCCATGCCGAGGCATAGCCGTGCAGGAACCAGCCGACCTGGCCCTGGTCGCCCTTCCACAGCATGTGATGCGATGGCGGGGCCTGGCGCGTGTCCTCGGCGATCAGCTGCGGCGCGTGCTGGCGGAACACATCGGCATCCCAGAAATCCCGCGCCGGTATCGCCAGCGCCTTCAGCGGCTCGGCGATCGTGTAGTCCGCGCGTGCCTGGATCCATGCCAGCAGCGGCTGCCAGGCCGCCTCGGCGGTCTCGCGCGCCAGCCCCTGGAACACCATCGAAATGGACAACACCCGGTCGCCGCCGAAGGTGATCTGCTCGCCCCAGTGCCGGTTGCAGAGGGTGTCACGGTAGAAGCGCAGCACCTGGGCAGCCAACGCGCGCCAGCTGGCGTCGCTGCCGGCCTGCACCTTGAGCGACACCCCGCCGAAGGTGGCGGGCAGGGCATGGGTCTTCAGGGTCATCCTGGTGACGATGCCGAAGCTGGCCGCGCAGCCCCCCTTCAGTGCCCAGAACAGCTCCGGCTCCTGGTCCGCGTTGACCACCCGCACCATGCCGTCGGCGGTGACCACTTCGGCCTCCAGCAGGCTCGCGGCGGCGCTGCCGAAGGCCTTGGAGAAACTGCCAAAGCCCCCGCCGGTGACCAGCCCGGTCACCCCCACCGAGGTGCAGCCACCCCCTTGCACGTAGCGCCCGCCCCGGGTGGTGACCGCGTCGTAGGCATCGATCCACATCGCCCCTGCGCCCACGCTCACCGCCGGCTGCGCGGCGGTGCCGGGGCGGGCGCCGTGGGGAACGAAGGCGTCATGCAGTTCCACCTGGTTCATCGCCCGGGTCCAGACCAGCAGCGAGTCGGGCGCGCAGGAGGTGCCGTGGTAGCTGTGGCCGCCACCCCTGACCACCAGCCGCAGCCGATGGCGGCGCGCGAAATCCACCGCGGCGGCCACGTCGGCGCTGCCGGTGGCGGCCACCACCCGGGCACTGGGTACCGAACGCCAGGCCCCGAAGTAGCCGCTGGTCTGGGTGAGGGCCGGCTGGTCGCCGATGTAGAACGGGTTGCGGATCTGCGCCAGCGCCTCGGCGCGGGTGGCCGGATCGGCCAGGAACGGCGACTGCGGCACCGACAGCCGTCCCCCGACCGCCGCGGACAACTGCTCCCACTCGGCCGTGTCGGGCCAGCCAGCCGCGCCCGGGCGGACCCGCGAGCCTGCCCTGGCCGGGGCCGCGGCCGCCTTCAGGACCAGGGGCATCAGCGGCAGGGCAAGGCCGGCCTTGAGGCAGTCGCGTCGTTTCATCGGGGGCATTCCTTGGTGGGTGGCCGGGGCGATGAGCGTCACTGTGCGCCGCGAAAGGCCCGGCGTCATTGGCGTGGGGACGGAGGGAGGGGCGCAGGGACGAGTGGTGGGCGGGCAGGGACGAGGTGCCGGCCCCAGCGCGGCCCGGCGACCTCGCGGTAAGCTCGAGCACTGGGCGCGGGGAAGGCGCCATGACCCACGGTGAGCCCATGGCCCTTGCACTGATCGCGTTGCTCCTGCTCGAGCTGGTCCTGCAGCTGGCCTGGAATGCCCGCTACTGGTGCGTGGGCATCGTGGTGTTCACGCAGACCCTGCCGGCCTCGGCGGCGGCGCGCAACCAGCTTGCGCTGGGCAGCCTGCAGCACGATGTCGACCCGGCGGGGTGGCTGCCGCTGGCATTCCATCGTTTGCCCGATGGCAGCCTGGCCTTCCGCGAACGCTGGGGCGCAAGTGTTGCGCGGCGTTACTACCCGGTCATGCGCGGCCGGATCGTGGTCGATGCCCGGCGTCGCGAGGTGCGCGTGCTGGGGCTGTGCAACTGGAACGTGCTGGCCATCGCGCTGTCGTCGCTGCCGGTGGCGATGCTTCACCCCGCATCGGCCGCGCTGCTGCTGGTGCTGCCGCTGTTCTGGGTGAGCCATGTGTTCCAGCGACGGCGCTTCCTGGTCGTGGTCCAGGCGCTGCGTGCGCAGCTGGACACCGGGCGTTCGGTGGAGGCGATGCTGGCCGCGCGGATGCTGGCCCGGCGACCGCGCTGATCCGTCGGCACCGACCGGGCGGGTAGACTGCCCGCCCCGAGATCGTTGCCCGACGCACAGGATGCCAGCATGACCGTTCCTTCCTCACCCCCGGACCGCCGCGCGCAGCTGACCGGGGCCATGCACGCTGCCGGATGCCTCGACCCGCGCGACTGGGTGGGCAGTGAGCTGGCCGAGGACATTCCGCAGTTCGCGCGGTTCCTGCTGCTGCGCGAGGTGTACCAGTTGACCGATGCCGTGCAGGACACCCTCGCCGAGGCGGTGTACGACCAGCCCGCCCTGCAGGACACGCTGAAGGCCCTGCACGAGGCCGTGGCGCCTGCGGCGCTGGAGGCGCTGCTGCTGGCCTACGGCCGGGCGCTGGGCAACGGGTGGGTGATGGCGCTCGATCACGGCCCAGCCGGGCAGGGGCCGGACTGGCCCGGCTGGCAGCTCATGGAAACCGATGCCGAGGGCGCGCCCAGCGGTCGGCTGGTGCAGGGCCTGCACGAGGACTACCTGGATTTCGAGGGCGCCTACCAGCGGCTCGGACGCAGCTCGGACGCGGGGCCGTTGGAGCACTGAGTGAATGCGCGGGCCCAGGCCCGGCTGCGGTCGCGGCGCGGAAGAAGACTTACTGAGGCTGGCTAAGTAGAAACACGCTGGCTGCGGCGGCGGGTGAAGGCGACCATCAAGCGACCCCGACCCCGGAGACTTGCATGGCCAGCGCATCCAAGAAAAAGAAGCCCAACATCCTCGTGATCTGGGGCGACGACATCGGCATATCCAACCTGAGCTGCTACACGCACGGGTTGATGGGCTACCAGACCCCGAACATCGATCGCCTGGCCAGCGAGGGCATGCTGTTCACCGATTCGTACGGAGAACAGTCCTGCACCGCCGGCAGGTCCTCGTTCATCACCGGCCAGAGCGTGCTGCGCACCGGCCTGTCGAAGGTCGGCATTCCCGGCGCGCCGGTGGGCATGAACGAGAAGATCGTCACGATCGCCGCGCTGCTGAAAAACGAGGGTTACAC
>RCUH01000746.1_pt1 | contig 29360 bp, 25 predicted proteins | sample 2166191 | NCBI WGS metagenome assembly RCUH01 (sample SAMN09932848, study PRJNA488358) | compost metagenome | feature: garden; material: soil; isolation source: compost soil in an enriched community after 214 h of incubation | place: Germany: Experimental Botanical Garden Goettingen | collected...
AGAGCAAAGGACTGAAAATCCTTGTGTCCCTGGTTCGAACCCAGGTGGCACCACAGAGAAACCGCTTTAAATAGTGTGTCAAAGTTAGGAAATATTCCTTTAGTGACGCACTTTTCGAAGCGGTTTATTTTTTACCGCTCCTTTTTCTCAAAAAATCGCTGTATTCCTTCTTCAACTTCTTTCAAAAAAATATCACTTAGTGTATATGCGATAGGTATTACTGACGCACTTGTCTGACGCATTTTATAACAAACTTATTTCAAGTTATTTACACATAAATATTACCGCGTTCGAAAAATTATCATTAGATCACTTTGATTATTTATATAATATAAAACAAAAGTGAGCTGGAATAATATGGATATAAATTCCGGATGATATCCCCTATTCTATTAGAAAGTGTTTCGTTATCTAAATGCCCTCTAAGATATTAAGCCAGTTTTTATCCTTAGTATCCCCAAATTATCCATGTAGTTCAAAAAAGAATCAAATTATAATATATTTGGTAAACTAACTTATTTTACAATGCAATATGCTGATGTTAATGGAATCAAATCTTCCCCTTCTCCTAATTTGAAAGGTAAATGTTTTTGTTGTGACAGTGAGGTAATTGCCAAATGTGGATCATTTAAAATATGGCACTGGGCACATAAAAACCTCAAAAGTTGTGATCTTTGGTGGGAAAATGAGACAGAATGGCATCGGCAATGGAAAAATTACTTTCCTAAAGAAAATCAAGAGATTGTTCATTTCGATCAGAAAACAGGAGAAAAGCATATTGCCGATGTAAAGACAAATAATGGTGTGGTGATTGAATTTCAAAATTCTCCAATGAGTATAGAAGAGTTAGAATCAAGAGAGAGTTTCTATGGAAATATGATATGGATAATTAATGGTAGTAAATTCAAAAATAGATTTTTTATTTATGACAAACTTCCTAAACCAGATTCCCGTCCCCATAAAGAGAATATTTTTTTCCGTCGCACGGATAAACATGCAGGAGCTTTCTATTCAAAGGTCAAGAATTATCGTAAAAACAATTTATACGAAGTTCATGGAATTAAGGAAATAGAGAGGGAAATAGAAGAGGAATATGATGGACATCATTTGTACCATTGGTCAAACCCTAAAAAGGTTTGGTATAATTCAAGCAAAAAAGTTTTTATCGATTTGGGTGGAGATGAATTAATTGAGTTATTGAAATACGCTCATAATTTGTATTGTATAAAGAAATGGAGTAAGGAGTATTTTATTAATCGTGCCATTAATCCAACAAAATAATTTTTGCTCGCCGTCCTGCGAGTTGAACGAAGGTCGTTGAAGAAAAGTCCGTAAGGACGATTCAGCGATATCTATGAGATAGAAAAGCACTTTCGTTGGTATTTTTTGAAAAAATAGTTTTGAGTATTGAGATTATCGTAGATTATACTAATATTGTATTCAGTTTATCTTTTTTAACGACTTTAAAGAGGTGTTGCTTAAAATGAATTTTTGCACCATCTTTATTTTTAAATCGTCAAACCTCATCACACACATAAAAATAATTACACTATGTATCAAAATATAAGAATATTAATATCTCTATTTTTTTTCTTTATTTCATTGAAAATCAGTGCGCAAATCTGTCTTTTTGATAATACAAAAGTTGATAGTATAACTTTCTTTGGAACAAGGAATATAATTAATAAATTGCCTAATGATCTTTTTGAAAAGCATCTTTACACGAAAGATAAAAAGAATTTACCCTATCGCTTATTAAAACCAAAAAATTACGATAAATCTAAGGACTATCCCGTAGTTATTACCTTTCATAATTCAAGTAGAATTGGGAATGATAATGAAAAACAACTAGAGCATTTGTCAAAAATATGGATTAGAGAAGATGTATATGATAAATACCCTGCTTTTATAATAGTTCCTCAATTCAATGAGAGATCATCAAAGTATTTAAAAGAGAAAAGTGGATCCCTTAAATCAGAGCCTTTTAATGACATAGATTTAGTTCTGCACTTATTGGATGATTTTCAAAGAACGTACAAAGTTGACAAATCCCGAATTTATCTTGTAGGATACTCAATGGGAGGTTCAACTGCCCAGAATGTTTTAAGCATTGCTCCTAATAAGTTTGCAGCTATGGTATCTATAGCTGCTGTTCCAGATTTCTCTAAACTCTCTGCGTTAAAGGAAAAAAGTATTTTTTTGATTCATGGAAAAAAAGATACTGTAAACCCGTATTCTGGATCTGAAGAATTGTTTACAAGGTTAAAAGATAATAAAAGCTTGATTTTTAAAACTTTTACTGAATTAAATCATGATAATATTACGATTCCTTTACTCCTAGAAAATGAAATACCTATTTGGTTATTTAATCAAAAAAAGTAGAAATATTAAAGGTGCTCTTTTTGCACTTTTTCCAAGCTCGCCGTCCTGCGAGTTGAACGAAGGTCGTTGAAGAAAAGTCCGTAAGGACGATTCAACGATATCTATGAAATAGACGAAGCTTCTTGGCGGTATTTTTGAAATAGGGGCTTGTGACTTGGGCTTATCAAAAATAGTGACAAGAGCGAAGCCTGAGAGAACAGCAGGCGAGCCAAACTCTAAAAGCTTGAAGATTTTTAATAGGTGCGCAGCACGTATTAAAAAGATTTAGGTGCTTTTATGAAGTGGAGGGATTACGAAAGCATCAAGTATGACAAACTGCGGAGCATTAAAAAAGAATGGGATGTAATCCGATTTCTTTTTTAACTTGGTTTGGCATATCTTTATGCTAGTGATTCCGAAACGGAATGCCATATTACCAAGCTTATGATAAAAACTAAATGGCTTATTTATACAGTATTGATAGGTTTAATGCCATTCTTTATAAGAGTGTTCATTGTCCTTTTTGATAAAAGGGGATCTTTTGGCTATTTATTTAATGAAATTGACTTTATCAGTTTCGGATTAATATTAAATTTATCAGTAATTAACGAGTTAGAGGATAAAATCGTTGCAGATAAGGTTTGGAAGTCAAGGGTGATTGGGTTTTCAATCTTTTCCATTTTAATTCTTTCTGCAATACTAGCGATTGTAACTTATTCCGATTTTAATATGAATAAGGAATTGAATAGGAACTCAATTAAGATATGCGCAATTTTATTAGCTGTAGTTAACTTTGTCCTCAATTATGCTGTGTATAACAAATTAAACGTGTTAAACGATGAATAATTTGATAATAATCCTAACAGCAATCGCGTCGATTGTAGGTCTCTATATAGCAATAAGTACCATCGTGGAGACACGCAAAAGACATTACAATGATTATATTAAAAGAAAGAGAAATAAATGAAAAAATTAAGATCATTTTTATACTTAGATAATTACAAGATGTATTCAATATCTTCTCAATTATTTGAAGGTTTGACGGAGTACATTTTAAGAAGTGAAAGTGCAGTTTCCAAGGAAGAAGAAAAACAAAAAGGACCTGTATTCAGTGGTAAAGTATTAGCGGATATTATAGAAACAAACTCTAATCAGACAGAGAAAAAATTTTTACACGATTATTCATATAATCTTTTTGAAGAAACTTTAATAGAAGAAGGGAGAGTTCTCGAAATCTCTTCTGAAACAGATGATGATGTATTCGAAAAATTAGATGACTATAGTTTTTTGAAAATTACTGGTAATATAATTTTTAACGACGTTCAAGAATTGGAGAAAACGATGTCACAATTTAATCAAACAGGTGAGGCATTAGGTTATATAACTTGTTTGGAAGAATATAAAAATGAAGTTGCCGAAATACAACAGAGTGTTAACGATGTTAAAGACAGAAATAAAAAAGCTCATCTGAATAATTTACTTAAAAATAAAGCCTCATTTAGTACTTATTTGAAAGAAAAGGGTTTGCAGATGGATGAGGGATTTTTGAAGCATCTTGGATATCTTTTAAGGTATGGATATCATCAGCAATTAGAAGTTCAAGTTCCAATACTTAGAAATGGTTTAGATCTTAATTTATTCAGTGCTCAGCTCGATAGAAAGAATCTAAAAGAAAATGAACAAACGATGATAAAAAAATTTTCTAGAGAGACAGAAAAAAAATTCACGTTGTTTGGCATATTGACTCAGAAATTAGATCGTGAAAGTAAAGAAGAACTTTTTGCAAAATTTAGTGATGCAAAAGAAAATCCAAGTATGAAAGAAGCAATTTCTAATGTGGTAAAACATATGGGAAATGTCGAAAATACCTTTAATGGAAAGTCAGATTATGAGTTTATTATAGATCCAATAGCCTTGTATTTAGAAATTTAGATTTCAAACAATATGTCTAAAAATATTCTATTTCCTTATGTAACTTTTAATCATTTTGTTGATGAGCCATTAATAAAAAAATTAGCATTATTTTATGATAAAATACTGGTCGGAGATGGTCGATTTAATATAATCTCTGATCTGTCTAGTACTAAGATGAATGAGGAGAATCGATCTCTATTCTATGAACAAGCTGTATGGGAATTTTTAAAGGATAATAATGTAGTTGAAGTATATCCGTATTTTAAAGAGAAGTTCGATCAACAAGATGAGGAAACATTGGAGTTGACAAAGAAATTAGAGGAATTATTTAGGAAGGAGAGAATAGATAAATATTCAAAAATATCAAATCCAACTCAGGAAGAATTAGAAGAAATGAAGAGAGAATACTTCCATCATTTTTTCCTTACTCATGATATATCTATTAGATTGGACACATTACATTTGAGAAAACTTGATGAATTTTCGGAATATTACCCATTGCTTCGCACTATTGATACTTTAAGGTCGAATGAAAAGAAAACACAGATAATTCAATTTATATTAAATGATATTCCCGAACCAAGTTCTGATACCTCATGGGATCATATAATTGAATTTAGAACTGATGAAGATATAAAAAATAAATATTTGGCATTGATAAATTGGATAAATAGAACATCCAATTCTAACTCAAAAATTTCCGAAATAAAGGAGGAATATGATTATTTGTATAGTGAATATATAAAACAATTTAATCTCCATAAGATGAAATATAATAATTCAAAACTGGAAGTAATTGTGAATGCAACAGTGAATTTTGTCACAAACGTAGCGACAGGTAATTATATAAGCTCGATAAAAGATCTATTTCAATTTAATATTAAAAATGCCAGTCTGTTGCAAGAGGAGTCGAAACTTACAGGCAAAGAGATCGCATATATTTTTCATGCAAAAGAGACTTTTAAATAGAATCCCACTCACGAAACCCTCCAAGTTTCAAGTGAGTGGGATTTTTAGCTAGATGTAGGACGAGTTATAAAGGTAGAAGTAGGATGTTCGAAATCTTCTCTTACCAAAAGCGAAGCCACTTTGGTAGAAAAGAAATTTTATTTTTTATTATCTCTGCGTTTACCAAAATCCCTCTTTCAAAGGTTAAATGGATCACTTTCTTGTACACTGTATCGCAATAATCCTCACCAGTAAGCTTTACACGCTGTACTAATCTTATCTCTCCTGAAAACCATTCAGCAAAAACGTTCTGCTGATTTGGAAACAGATGATTAAGGCTAATACTTTTGGTCTCGTAGCATAATTCAGGGCTGAATTCATTTTTTTCAATTTGATAAATTCTGATCGCTCCAGAAAAATGAGTTAGAAACAACTTATTGTCTGAAATGACCCATAATCCACTATAACCCCTCCAACAATTAGAAGCTATTGGTTGAAATTCAATATTCTGCGTTTGTAAATATTGATCCAATGGTTCGGCATAGAGACCTTGATACCTTTTTCCTTTATAAATGAATTCTTCGGGTGTTTGTGCTGTCATACTTGTTGGTTTAATGCTTCTCGAAATGAGAGGCATTGTCATAATTTATTAAGTAGGGTAATTAAGTTAATCCCATTCATCCTCGGCAGAAATGCGCATTTCTATGAAGATTATTATTAATGCGTCGATTATCCAAAATGCAATTGTGCCGTCTTTATCGAAATTGAAGATACTTACTTGAAATACCCTTGTTATCGAATGAATGAAATCTTGTTCAACTTTTAAAAGATATAGCACAAAGCCAATGATGATTGACAATAAATAAGATGCAATTAATAAAACGATTGTTATAAAAATTGGGGCCAGCAGTTGAGCCATTCCTTTTGAATGCATATTTGAAAGTTTAATATTAGGATGAAGAAGTGCGAGGATTATTCACACTGATAATTATATTTATAGATATCTGAGCTGTTCGGAATAACTTCTATAACGTTTCCATTTTGGTCGGCTTTAGCATCGTAATATCGAGTTTTATTATCGGTATTATTAATAGGAGGAGTCATGGATTCCACCATATTTTTCGATGTAATTCCAAAATAACCCAGTGAATACAGGAGATTTTCACTGTCATCAACAGAAGATGCATTTTCAAATAATTCTAGATATGCTGAGTTATAAAGTGGAGCATTGAATTTTGTGAAAGTGAATGTTTCTGTAAAAGTTCCTTTCAAGGTCTTTGGCTCATTTAATAAGGAGGTTGTTCCTATGATTTTCACCAAATTTCCATTCTCATAAATCAATTCTCGTGTAGTTTTAGTTGGGCCATAGAAATAATTGTCATCCTCAGATGTTATCAATGCTAATTGATTTGATGAATTATAAGAGTAATTGACCTGAGGTTCATTGGTATTGTAGGGATTCTTTCTAAGTGTGTTTATAATTAAACCTTTATTGTTCAATGTGTAAATTACATCGAGATCATCCTCGGAATATTTAATGGTATTGCTTTCATATGTAAATCTGCCAAATTTTATCGTGTTTTTATATTTCTTCTCAATCTTAGAAACTCGATTTTGTGAATCATAATAGAACGTAGATGTCTCCTCATAATAAGTCCCTTGAGGCCCTTCACCTATTAATTGCACAAAAGACAATGTTTTACAATTCTCATTTTGTGGGTGTTCCTCGTCTATTGGATTATTCTTAGAACAGCTTACAAATACACTGACGATCAGTAATAAAAAAGATATTTTTTTCATAAAATCTAATATGTATAAACCGCTTTGCCCAGAACGGTAGATCTTGATAAAGCGATGGGCATAAAATGTCGCTTATAAAAGTAAATTCATTTGTGAGTTGGGTTTTACGGGAATCCGTACTGGAATGGTCAATTCATTTAGGATGCTGATTTAATATCGATTCATCCCCTATCGATTGGTTAATAATAAAAAAGCGTGGGACGCACCTAGAGCTGTTGCCGGAAGAGGCGCCTAGGAAGGCCTTACACAAACAACAGATAGGTACGCCCCACGCTAATATATAGCGTAGAACGTCACCTTTTCTGTCCTTGTTGTGTAATTCAGAGAGTTTCCTAGGCTTTCTTCTTTACAAGAACTTTAAGCTAACGCTTTATTTCTTCAATATTTTAATACAATACAAAGATAAATAATTATTGATTATCAATGTCAAAATATCCTTCATCTTTTAAACTGAGATATTTGTCAGGCGTTACTATCAGATGGTCGCAGACTTCGATGTCCAAGAACTTACCTGCTTCGATTGCTTTCTTTGTGATTGCTCTATCAGCAGAACTTGGCTGTAATTGCTCTGATGGGTGATTATGCGCCAGTATTATTTTAGAAGCAGATGCTTTCAGCGCAATGGAAAAGATAACTTTCATATCCACTGGAACGAAATCCTTCCCTCCTCTTGCTAGATCTATAATTCCTAGTACCTTGTTCGCATTGTTAAGCAAGATAACTTTAAACTCTTCTAAAAAGCTCATGACGGATCTGTCCCAGACCTGCATCAATATTTTATAAGCTTGCTGAGAATTAGTAATTAATGGACATTCTGAAATTTTAAATTCGGGAACGAACTCGACCCGAATTTCTGAAACATTTAGTAGATTTTTCATGGTTTGATTGTGTTTTTAATAAATGACTTCCAAGTAGGTTGACGTCGGGGGATGATCATTTACACCTGTAGTGCGTAAAACACATATATTAGATTCAACCGCTGTGCATTAACTTCGGGCAATTTGCCAGACAGTACATTATTCTATTAGAAAGGGGGCGTTTATAAAAGGTAGGTATATAGGTGTTTGCGACTTAGATTAAAAAATAGATCGCTATAATTATTTGATATATAGCGAAATAAAGCAGACAGCATCTCTAGACTAGAAATACCCTCTAATTGAAAAAGTGATATTTTTCGGATGGGATCAGATTATTATATTACCAGCTTTCAAGACACCTGCAAAGCAAAAAACAGGCTCAAAAATTTCATCCTCCGTATGGATTAGAAATTTTTGAAATCCTGTTTTACATTTTTTTATATGTTGCATTTTTATTTAACCCTTAAGGGTTATTTTTTACTGCAATGATTTAATTATTTAAATTTATATAATCAGCGACCCGATAGCCCCAATTGGACTTATTTATTTTACATCGTTTAAGTTGTATATACTTTTGCAATTCCTTTAGTTTAGGTTTTATTTCTAATTTATGCTTATCTATACACTCTTTGAACTTTTGTTCAATATCAATCAACTCTAGTTTTTCACCTATTATAAATTCTGACTGTAGATCCCTTAGAAAAGGAAAATTAGTTGGCACCTTGGAGTTAATTACCTTATATAGCTCTTTTTTTAATTCGTTCGGGTTTGCAACTAGCTTTAGGACCTCAGGATCAAGCAATTCATATGCTTTTACTATTTCATAATGGGCTTTTTTTAAATCTGATTTGACTTCTTCGAATGGAGTAATATCCAGCTGATTGGTCTTTTTTAGTGAATCTAATATATTAATGATTTCGTGGACAATGGTTGTGAATTTTTTTCCTTTAATTAATAGCAGTTTTTCAGAAGAACTCGGAATTTTGGCATTAATCTCACTGAACTCTTCGATTTCGAAAAAATAAATTGTTGTATTGTCTATTCGTAAGTTCCCATACAATTCCTTTAATTTGGAAAAATCCTTATATAGTCCTGATAAATCGTGTTTATAAATATAATTATCAACGGCAAAATAATTTAAAGAACCATTTTTATATATGAATCGATTATAATCAAGCAGATTATTTAGTTCCCTTAAAATTTCCTGTGTCTCACCAGAAGGTAGAGTTTCTGCAAAAGTTCGTATCGTATCATAAGTTGATTTGTTTGTTTCAATAATTTTATAACAAGTTTCACGACTTAGCGAAATCAAGTCTGGGTCTTCGGTGGCTATAATTGAGACGTTCTTTTTTATTTTCTTGTTTCTAAACCGCCCTATTATTTGTATAGTATCTGTTTTGGGATCAATGATAGTATATTCTGAAATGCCAAGATCGGAAATTATGAAAATCTCAACATCCTTATCAAAATCAATATCCAATGCAGAATAAAAACGACTGGTTAAGAAGTTGTAAGTTGAAAATTTGCTTTCATCAAGCTTAGATCCAACATGTTTAAATGCACGGCTCTTTATTCGGTCAGCGCTAGTTTCACCACAAAAAATTGAACTGTCTGAACCTATTCCTTTCTTGTTAATTATATGTGTGATTAGATTAACAGAATTGCAGAAAATAAAGTATGTCCGATTTCTCAAATTCTTACCAACAAGATACTCGAAAGTATAGCAAGCGTTATTTGTTTTGTACAGCTTTATTCGAGTTTTAATCTGGTAGTCTGGTTCGACATTTATCAATTGGAAGTTCTGTTGTTCAAATCTAGGGTCACTTGGAATCATTGCAGTAGCTGAAATAAAAGCCTTATTGGCAAAACCAAAAAAATAGGTCATTGGCAAGGTAATGGCTTGCCTATAGTTAATATCCTTGCATATTTTATCACATTCGTCAAACAGTAAAAAGTAATCATTTCTAAAATTGATTTTTTGATTTTCAAACGCTGTGATCATTTTGTGAAAGGATTCAGGAGTAATCAAAATCTTTTTGAAAGGTAGTCTTGTGTCTGACAGATAGTTTATAATCTCTAGAATAGTTGTGTCACCATGCACTCCTAATACTCCATCATGTTTTGATGCTTTTTGATAAATAACAGGTAAATTAGGTAAAACAATAATAGAATTTCTTTGACTTTGAATTTCTAATGTTGTAGCACCAATTCCCGTAATATTTTTTCTAATAATTGAGTTCGATGGAAGCAAGCTGAATTTGTCTCCTAAGAACTGGTTTTCTTTAATTATAATATTTCTTATATCCATTATGTAATATTTACATAAAGGGGCTAATGCCCCTTTTATTAATTGTCTTGAAGTTTATCTAAAATTTCTTCCATTGTAATGTACATTGCCACTTTCTCACGGCTTTTAAGAATGCGATCGATTCCAGTGAAAATTGGGATTTTGAAACCGATGTCACACATCCCATCCTTTACGATAGCCCAATAGTAAGGTTTGCCCATTTTATCTTTTAATGTAGCAGAAAGCTGGAACCTCCTTTTCTCTCCGACATATTTAAAGAATAACACTAATCCCTCGAAGCCACTGTCATTTGTCTCCTCAATAACTTTTTTAAGATCATCCATTAATATGATACCAAAAGGATCATCATCAATAAAGAAGTTTTCTATTTTATAAACGATCTCTTGAGGACTTTTTTCTTTCCCGCTCTTTAATAAGTTTGCACGTAATGCTTTTAACTTGTTCATATCTGTTTGATTACTGCTATCGTTCATTAGATTGTTCATTGCTTGTTTATCGTAGTCTGTTAAAAATGTTACTCCGTTTAGGGATTGTTTGATGATAATTTCCTTTTTATCGTCTGTTTGATTATTTTGATTCCTAACGACCTTGTCGTCTAAATCTTTTTTTTGTTTATCACTCATGTGGATTATGTTTTATTAGGCCCCCAATCTCGAGCTTGGAAAACCAATCAATTTGTATTCTCAAATATTTGATTTGTGGAAGTATTTCCTTGCATATCGAATATTTGCACTTTTTTAAAGTTTTCGATATCTCATAGATATCCATATTTCAAAGAACTATTGTCCGCTTTCGGATGATATTTTTATCAGCCTTTTTGCGAACGCCGGCAAATTGTTATTAATATCCCAAGGGGTAAGCTTTATTAATTTTAAAGCTTACCCCCTTCTGAAAATGAGATGGAAAAAATTTTGGATGGTTTTTTACTTTTTAAGTAGGTCTTTTATATAGTCTTCTTTGGGATCAAATGGCTTTGATACATCGTAGCTATCTTTTTTTGGTATTAGATTTAGTATTCTTAACACCGCAAATATCGTTTGGAGTTTATATTTGTTTAACCCTATATTGAAAATATTCTTATATAGCTGACTTTTATCATCAATATATTTATTGATGGTCTTTGCAATTAATGAATTAAATTTATTCAGAGGAGAAGCTCTTTCATCCCACGACCATTTATCAATGAGATATTGGTATAGACTTTTAAAATATTCCAATCGGGTACTCACTGGCTTTTTATAGATATCATTCAGACACATAATACCCTGCGAGGTGATAGTGTTCATCTTCTTTAAGACATTTGCTATTGGTATATCATCCTTGTAAACAAACTTTTTTCCGATACTCTTCTGAAAAATTTCAATATCTTTTGCCGTTAAGTTTTTCCTCTCCCAAGATTTTATTCTTTTTGCCAAAAGAGTTTCGATGACTAATAATCTTTCGTCGGGTGGCAATTCAATAATTGAGTTTTTAGCAACTTTGTTATTACTATCTTTCAACCTTAATCGAGTATCTGCATGCTCTATATCTTGGAGCATTTCGAATAGTTTTATGATCTCGCTTAGTTCGATAAGCTCTTTAGAGATGTAATTCTCTGATCCCCCGCTTATCTTGGTATCTGTCTGATATGAATTAAAGATGTACTTATAATAGGTATTCCATTCGTTTTGACAAAATAGATAAGCTATACCAAGCATTTCCTCTGCAGTTTTTGTTATTATTACTTCCTCATCTGTAGAATGGTCTTCTTTTTCTTTAGGACGAAAATACAATCCTGCAATATTAAATATTTCGTAGTCTGATCCGAATACAAAAAAATTGTGGTCAATTTCTATATGGTCATCGACCTTCCCATGGATTACTTTCAAGTTTTCTTTAAGATTATAATATGGCCTTATGCTTTCTAAATTAATATTGAATTTCAAATTGATCTTAACTGGTGTTGGGTATAATGCCATATAATTATATTCTTTTCCCAAAAATATAAAAGCCCGTGGATTTACCATCGGGCTAATATCAAATAATGTTAGCTTATTCTATTAGAAAGGGAATAACAAACTAATAGATCATCTTTTAATTATATATAATATAGAAGCAAAATGATCTAATGTGATAACTCATTTTTGATGAGGGGAATAATTACGTCTAAATGTATACTATTAAACAGCAGGAATATATTCCAATAAACTTTCAACTTCCATCTGTCCTAAAGAACGAAGATAGGTAAGAGTAACCGCCATACTGCTATGTCCCATCATTTTTTGAACAATACTGACATCTTTGCATTTTTTATAAATTTTCACCGCAGAGGTATGCCTAATTGAATATATCGTCTGATTTGCTTTCAAAATACTTTTCTCAATCATTTTATCTTTCAATCTGTCCCAAAGTGTATTAAAGTAACCGACATTGAATTTTCTGTTTGCCAGTGTAAAAAGATTGGTATTATCTTTTTTCATTAAGGGAATTCGATCTTGTATAGCTTCACGCACGTATTCGGGAACATTGACTTTCCTAATCTTACCGCTCTTATTTTCATTTCCTCCGAGAGTAATAATCGAAAAATCCTCATTAAAATTACCTCGAGTTAATGACAGTATTTCGGTGTGAGGTCGTAACAAACATCCATACATAATCAAACCCATTACATATAAATCGTTGTTGTTCTCCTGTAGGAATCTTAGAAGATTCTTAAATTCCCCATCTGTATAGACATCATTCAATACCACTTTTTGTTTTTGCTTTCTAGTTTTCTTCAACGGATTTTCGAGAAGATATCCTCTTTCAATAATACAATTGAATAAGACCGAAAGCATTCGTCGTTTATTGTTATAATTTGTGGCAGAAGAATTAAATGAATCTAAAAATTCAACAATCCGATCAGACCTCAATTCTGATATATTATTGTCCTTTTCAGCTTTCGTTAGAAAATTCAAAAAGTTATTGACAAGATAAGTTAAATCGTTCTTATAACTATTCGAAATTCCCGATGAAGTCTTTGATTCTAGTATAGATTTAAAAACAGAACTGACGCATTTTTCATTTTTTTCTTCTAAAAGTGCGTCACTGGCAATATAATTTCCTTCCTCTGGATTCCAACCATCATCAAGTGCCTGCATTGTTTTAAACCTCAATAATTCTATTGACGCACTAATTTTTTTCTGCGTCAATTCTCCCTTATTGGGCTGAATCTCTAAGCCTAGATGCTTACCGTTATACAATCGATATCTCTTACCATTATAGTAAAAAATAATATAACTTCTTCCACCTTTTTTGGCGTCTATTACGCCTCTAACTTCAATAAACATAGTATATAAATTTGTTTCAAAAACACCTTTAGATACTATTTAAAGCAGATTAATATATTTGATTTACTCAGTAGAAGCAATCTTAAAAATCGCTCTTAAATCGCTAATTGCACCACGCTTCAATCTGATGATCACAGATTTAAATAAAAGGTCAACTGGTGCCATAGCTCAGCTGGTAGAGCAAAGGACTGAAAATCCTTGTGTCCCTGGTTCGAACCCAGGTGGCACCACAAAAAAAGCCTGTTCATTTGAGCAGGCTTTTTTTGTTTCTTAACCACAATACATTGGCAAAAGACTACAAGCCTCTCCCCCGTAAAAAATCAATTCCATAATGGTCTAATATCCGATTATAGGCTTCCGCTGCAGCTCCATTGCCCCAATCGTAGATCGTAAACTCCCCTATGCCCAGACCTTTAGCATTTGTCTCCCCACCATGACCATAGTTTTCCATCATAAAACCATAGTCCTCTTTTCCAAAAAATGGCCAGGCTTCCTCCCATTGTGCTTTGGTATTAGGGTTTTCAGGACAGTACATCATGACAAAGGAGGCCCGTAAAGCCGCTAAACCACGCTGAAGGTATTCCTTTTGCTTCAATTCCTTACCATAGCGAATAATCAACTCTGCAAACAAACTCTGCCTGGCATCGTTCCATTCTCCATCTGCATTCATCACACCAAACCCGCCCAATGCTTTTATGGGAATAAAATGAGGCTGCCAAGCGGCCTGTGTCATCAACAGTTCGTCCAAGGTACGTTGACCAATCTTGAGGTATGGTTTCGCTTTAGTGATTTGATAGCATTCCAATAGTGCTTCTGCAGTCCAAAACATAGAGAAATTATTCTGCTTGAACATGTCGTTGCGCAACACCTTTTTCCCTACCCAATCTTCGACACCAACACGCGAACAGGACCAATAGGTTTCAAAATCTTCCCAGCGCCCATTGGGTATAATTTCCTTCATAATAGCTTGCATTGCTCTTACTGCCGCTACTTTATACTCCTCCTTTTGCGTCATGCGATAAAGAGTCAATAAAAAGGTAACCGACAACGCGCTTTCGGGTGAATCATTGAGGTGAGCAAGAGGCTTTAATGTCTCTAGGTCAAGCCAGCCCGGAAAGAACCCATCCGCAGTCTGTACTTTAAGCAGAGATTTTCCATAGTCTTCGGCATAGGCTAACAAACGCGGGTCCTTTTCCAACTCATCGTACCAACGCAACATCAGTAGCGCGGTCCAACTCATATCCAAAAGATGAAAAGGGGATTTACGAGCATCCCAGGTATAGGGATTTCGATTAGAATTTCCCCAATAATAGTGTTCCCAACCTTTACTCCAAACGGATTTTTTATCGCCTTCTTCCTCAATAGTTTCTTCCATTTCTGTTCCAATCAGACCATAGAAAAACCCCTTCTTTTTGGGATAGGATAGTGCCAGTTCCTTGGTCAGATTCGCCTTATCCAAGAGTTCAGAATCTCCTATCCGCTTTGCAAAACGATATAGGCCACCGGCTGAACGTAAAGAACTGAACCAGGCCTGATTCCATATGGAACGGAACTCCCGTTCATTGGTTTTCCCAGGATAATTGGGGCTTTGTGTGGTATTGACAATAAAAGTCGGTGCGCCCACTTTTTTTCCATTAATTTCAAACGACTGCCATACCTGCTTGACCCAGGATTGGAATGCCCATTGATAGCTATGCCGCACATAGGCTTCCATATCTCCAGAGATTGGTTCGCCCTTCTCAAAAAGACCTGCTCCCCATTTTTTCCAGTAGAAAGCCAGCGGTCTACGAAAGGGATTATCTGCTACTTCCCGATCGTCAAAGGCGAGAACATAAAATGCAAACTCAAATTTACCACGCGTGTATGTATTTCCGGATTTCCGTTTGAACAAAACATGTTCGCCGACTTGCGCCAGCGACCGCCCCAGTGTTAACTGGTTTTTCGTCGCATCCATATCCATATACCAATCTCTGGCTAAAGTGTTATTCAACAGATCTACATCGGGAATAATAACAAGTTGCTTCCGTTGATCTGATAGCATCATCATGGGCGCTCTAAAGACATGCTGTGCAATAATATGGCTATCCGAGGGTGTCAGATGTGGTGCCCAATGAAATGTGGGCTGAAATGCCGGCAAAATTCTGATCCGCCAATCATCGCAGCGCACATCTTCGGGCAGATCTACCGAAACCCGCACCTTAACGACCTGATGCGCAATTTTCTGATAGCTCAATTGGGGAAGTTGCCCTCCTATACTATCAACTTTAATTGCTTTAATCAATGCATTTATTTTCCCTGGATCCACATTTGCCTGGCACATCTGGTATGCACAACATAATGTCAATAGTATCGACAAACAGCAAGGAAATACATTATTCTTGATCAATATCTTTATCATCACACTTCGGTTTCGTTATAGTTAGGAACTAATAGCCAGGATTTTGTGTATAATTTCCTTTCGCCCAGTTAATCTGAGGCTGAGGAATCGGAAAATATTCATCACGTCCTGCTGTAAAACGCCCCGCTCCCAGCCACTTAAACCTATTTTTTTCTACTGAAAAGTAGGCATTCATCGTTGGCTCTAATATTCCCCAGCGTTGCAGATCAAAAAAACGACGCCCCTCCGCGGCCAGCTCGAGACGGTTTTCCCATTGTAAGGCCTTCCAGGCAAAAGCTTTATCCCAAGTACAATTGACACCAGGTTGATAGGTTGCAATTTTGTAATTGAGTACCGGAGAACCATCCTTTTTCACTAACCTCGCTGTGCTTTTAGCCGCTCGTTCACGAATCTTGTTGATCAGTACCAATGATTCATTCCAACGGTCCAACTGGATCAGCACCTCAGCTTTCCAAAGTAAAACCTCATCATAGCGAATCATTTTCTTGTTCATCGAGTTAAATTGCCAGCCATCATATAGCAAACATTTACAATCTGGTTGTGGCAATTCCTTAATAGATTTCAAGTAACCATATTCGGCACCATTTCGAATCCCCTTTGTTTCAAAAAGAAGATTTGGATTATATTTCCAAGGCTGCCCCGGCGCGGCGACAGTATGGCTAAATCGCGGATCAAAGCTGTTCCCACCAAAAAATACCGCGTCCCCATCTGCATAACTCCCATTATTGTAAGTATCAAATAAAGGAAGACCATTTGTTCCAGTTTTAAATGCATTCGCCATGGTGTAGCTGATCTGGTGAAATCCGCAACATTGAAAACCGCCCCATTGGAAGGGGTGATTTAGTCCCTCACCTCGATTGATCTTACCACCACTTGAACTTCCATCATCAATGGAATATTGAATCTCCCAAATAGATTCTTTAGTCTTGTTATCAAAATTTATATCAAAATTTTCTGCAAAATCTGTCTGTAAGCCAACCTTTCCTCCTTCCTGATCGGTCAATTTGTTGAGATAAGTCAATGCTTCGCTCAACCTTTCTTTGTTGATATTGACGACAGTATGTTTATCATTTTGTTCATACGCCATAAATAACAGCGTGCGGGCAACCATCGCAGTTGCCGCATTTTTATCAACACGTCCTTTTTCGGGCTGCGTCGCTGGCAACAGCTGTTCAGCCTCTTTAAAATCAGCCAATATTCTGCCCCAAAGATACTGATCGTTGGGTTGGTCTTTTTCTCTATTCGGTACCGCTTCAAAGTCGGCACTGGTACCAATTACCTTTTCGTCGATATAAGGTATATATTTCCAAAATTGCTTTAGCCTAAAAAAGGTGAATGTCCGTATAAATTTCACTTCTCCAAGACGGGCATTCTTTTTTGGAAATTCTTCCTCCTTGATCAGCTGCAACTTTTGAATCGCCGTATTGCAACGTTGAATAATCTGGTAAGAGACATACCAGGGATAGTCTAGGGGCCATCCATTGGGATTGACTCCGACAAAGATCTCCATATTATGCCAGCCATCACCATCCCATGTTCCGCCACCACCTTTATAAGAATCATCTGCCCGCATAGAACCCGACCACCAGGGTGCAAAAGGTGAATCAAATGACGGAATATCGGTCATTCTTGCATAGGCAGCTGTCACAAAACCGTCCATATCCTCTGGTTTCACTAGAAAGGATTCATCCAGCACCTGTTTGGGTGCAATATCAAGAGAATCAGTACAACTTACAGTAGTTAATAGGAAAAGCGCAAGGCATATTTTTATTTTATACGTTTTCATAATCGGGAAGTTTAAAAGGTTACATTGATACCAAAAGTCAAAAACATAGGGGTGAGATAGCCATAGTCAGGCATCTCAGGGTCAAAACTAGTATATCGGTCTTTCCCCCAACCTTTTTTGAATGTCAGGAGATTACGTCCAGAGACATAAAATCTTAAATTATTCATGGCTGCTTTCTTGGAAATCGCTTGTGGAAGTGTATAGCCAAGTTCTATATTCCTCAATTTCAGATAGGATCCGTCTTCAACAGTATAACTTGATGGGCGTTGCTCCGCATTTAATGTAGAATTTGAGATGGCGGGAATATCGGAGTCTGTATGATCAAAATACCATCCGTCCAAAATACGTGTGGGGTGGTTTTTGTGTGCTGGGACATTGATATTCCACAGGTCAGATTCCAATTTCCATAGGTTATTTACCTTATTGCCAAAGACTCCCTGAAAGAAAATATTAAGGTCAAAATTGCGGTAACTAAAATCAAAGGTTACCCCACCGAAAAACTTCGGATCTTTAACGCCGATATAAGTCCGGTCATAAAACTCTTCGATCTTTCCATTGCCATCGATGTCTTTGTAACGTATCCGCCCCACTGCCTTGCCTGGTTGCTCAGCATGATTGTCAACTTCCTCCTGTGTCTTAAAGATACCATCTGCTACCATGCCATACAAGATATTTGGTGTTCTTCCCAACACGAGGTCGTTGACACCATTTCCGGGGTATTTATTGATGACATCTTTAGGAAGACTAACGATTTTGGTCTTATAAGTTCCCAGATTTGCAGAGATGGTATACCGAAATGCATTTTTCGGATTGTTGTGATAACTAATATCCAATTCGATCCCGCGGTTATTCATACTTGCGCCATTGATCCAGGGTTCCCCACCTTCTCCCATGGCGGCAATGTATGGAGTCTGAACCAGGATATCTTTTGTTTTCTTAAAATAATAACCAAAAGATCCGCTAAGCCTGCTATCAAATAGGCTGAAATCTAAAGCGAGATCAGTTTGTGTGGTTGTTTCCCATTTGAGATTAGGGTTGCCTAGCCAGGTCCGTCGATATCCTGAAAATATTGGTCCGGTTTCATTCCCTTCGATCGGATAAGATGTTCCAAAATAATCGGTTGTAAATGGTGTTGAGGTATAACCTCTTGGCAGGCCCTGTACACTTCCATTAGCTCCCCATCCGCCACGCAGCTTAAGATCAGATATAAATGTATATTTTTTCATAAATGGTTCGTTGCTGATCCGCCAACCAGCCGAAAATGCTGGGAACATAGCGAATTTGTTGTTTGCACCAAAAAGTGAGGATCCATCCCGACGCAAAGTCGCCGACAGCAGGTATTTTTGGTTATACACATAGTTGGCTTTGGCGAAATAAGACAGGTATACATATTCGTCAGCCGTGCTTCCAAGTGAATATTTGGTTCCATTGGTTACGCCAATATGCGCAAAATCACGATCTTCCAGGTATATTCCTTCCCGTCGGGCAGAGAAACCTTCCTCAACAAATCGTGTGTATTCAGTTCCCAATACCGCATCTAAGCTATGTTTGTCATTTTGTAGGCTATAAGAAACCGTATTTGTCCACACATAACTGAGGGGATGAGACTGGATGTTCCCCACATAATTTTCATCATCACTATTCCGACCACCTGTTTCCGACCATTTCTTTTCCACTATCCTTCGATAGGAATTTCCGTAATCGATACCAAATTGTGAGCGGGCAGAAATTCCCTTCCAGATATTTAGATCCACAAAGACATTACCGATCATTTTGACATAATTATTTACGTTGTCTTTGTTATCGGTCAGTACACGCACAGGATTTGTGAAGTCGTCAAAACCTGCCGCACCAGCCCAGCCGCCATAAATATCATGTATAGGAACAGCTGGTGGATTGATCAATGCCCAACGCATTTCATTTGCATCACGGTATCTTAAATACGAAACCGCAAAATTCTCCCCTACTTTTAGGCGGTTATTGATTAAATTAATCTCATTGTTAGCACGCAGTGAAAACTGTCTAAAAAAGGTATGGATCTGTGTTCCTTGGTTTTCAAAATAGCCCAATGAAAACATGCTTTTTGATTTTTCCGACCCACTGGAAACAGATACCTGATGATTTGTCATCAGGGCTGGACGGAGAATTTCATCAAGCCAGTCGGTATCGGCGCTTTTCACCGTTTTATCAGCATTGAGATACTCCGCTGGTTTAACAGCATCCAGCACAGCGCGTCCTTCAGCATCCCTATGCCAGGTAAAATCGTACGTTTTGGGCAGAGTCAATGGCACACCATAGACTGCCTCATCGTAGGCATAAGCCCGAAAGGTCGCCCGCCCATATTCCTCGGTATTCATCAATCTGGGCTTGCGCACAATATTGCTTACCCCGACGCTACCATTATAGTCCACTTTTGTCTGTCCAATTTTACCCTTTTTAGTTTGGACAAGAATAACCCCACCAGAAGCCCGTGCACCATAGATACTTGCGGAGGCTGCATCTTTCAGCACCTGAATAGATTCAATATCTGCTGCATTGATATCGCGTAAATTGAGATTCTCGGTAGGCATACCATCCAAAACAATGAGCGGTTTAACTCCGCCTGAAAGTGACGATAAACCTCTGATCTGCACATTCACGCCCTCTGCCGGATTTCCACCGTTGGTGGTGATGTGTACACCCGCTAATTTTCCCTGAAGTGATTTCATAGCATTCGCCGATGGGTTCCTCGCAATATCACTCGCATTTGCGATAGAAACGGAGCCTGTTAAATCAGCTTTCCGCTGCGTCATATAACCGACATACACTTCGGCAAGCATATTGCTCTCATCCGTAAGACTCACATTAATCAAATCGTTTTCACCCACTAAACGTTCTTCAGTCTTCTTTCCTGTATACGTGAAAACAAGTATACTTTCCTTGGAGTCAATCGGGATTTCATATTTTCCATTTGAGTTGGTGACAGTTCCGCCTGTTCTTCCCTTAACTCGCACATTGACCCCCACAAGTGGGGTATTCGTACCACTTTCCCGCACTTCGCCTCTGATGATCTTTTGCTGTAATCCCGTCGGGGATTGTATAGCTTTTGCCTGCAAAAAAAATGTACAAAACAGAAAGGCTATACAGAGCCAGTGTGCTAAATTTTGGTAGCGTTTCATAGTCATTAATATTAGGTGTTATTAATCAGTTTATACTACGGCACAAAAATTTAATCGTTTAAGCTAAATATGGGTAATGCTGCAGCAACTATATACTTAATACGTTCGATCACACAAAATCCTCTGCTCGGAAACTATTTTTTATTAAAAACCCGCTATGTGGGAGGATTCGTTTTTTCGTTGGTTATTGTTTCGTCGGTTATTGTTTGGTATGCCGGATAAATGCTTCGGGAGAAAGCGGTGTAATCCCAAAAATAAAGGTATCTCCCGCCTTAAATGGTTCTTTCAATTCAAAATTTTCAATGGAGACCCCTCCGGGTATAGGTTCTTTACTCGCCCAATAAGTGAATCTTCCGGTCAGCAGTCCATTGAGCTGCTCGCTGGGATTCTTTTTTATCCAGTATTGGGTCGCCCGTTTACCCCGATACTTCCAGTGTTGATTAGTCCCAGCCGTATAGGCGGTTTTGAGATAATCTGCTTCATCAGGAGCTGCAATAAAATAAACATGCCCTTTTTTGTCTCTAATCATACGTTGTTGCGAAAAATAGGCATGTGGTGTAAAATGGATGTCTTTGTAATCGGGCCATAACTCCAGCGCGGATTCTTTTCCATCTTGCAAGAAAAGTGTTCTTAGCCGAGGTTTATTGCCCATTGTCGCGGTTAGTATGAAATAATCCAATTCTTGAGACTCTTCATAGGTGTGGGTCGCCAATTCAAATTCATAGGGTCTGGACGCAAAAAAACGAAGCCTAGCATAAACTTTTGCACCATTGTCAAAGGGTTCTGCAAATATATATACCGTTAGCGTCTCCTCGTCATTGCTTTGCTCCACGATTCCCCGTGCCGGATATTCTCCATCCAGGGCTGATAACCCTGTCGGATGATCTGCACTCCAAAAATACTTTCCGCGTTTTCCGGGATGGATACTGCTCATTTCCAGTTCGGAAAATCCACGGGCCTCCTTTCCCTTGGGAATAGGCTCGAAGGCAATAAAATTCATGACTTCCGGAAACCCATAATCTAGATAAGGGGTATAAATCCGGATCAGCCCCCTCGGCCCCGGCAAAGGATCTAATCCGATCCTTATACCATTTACATGTCCCCAAACCGGCATCGCCGGCTTTCCTTGTACAGGTTGTACCCAAGTCCCCATTGTATCCGGTGGTGCCAGTTGCTGCCATGGCATAAAACTTCCCTGACCATATAAAAGGTCTGCGACCAACAAGAGTAAAGGAAGTAATAGCCGTTTCATTTTTATTTTTGACAAGACTTTCGTGCAACGATTTCCACATCCAACATAACCTTCTGTTCGCTGGATGCTTTCCCACGTAATTGTTCAAGCAATATCTTCACTGCTTCTTTCCCGATCATCGACAATGGTTGTTTTACATAGCTTATTGGGCAATAAAACAGATCATAGGCTTCACTCTCATCAAAGCAAAAAACTGCTAAATCATCTGGAACAGTAATATTCAGTTCGTTGATAATCTTTAACCCCATAATAGATAAGGTATTTGTTGAAAAGAGAATAGCGTCTACACCCCTATCCGGCTGCAACAGCTCGATAAATTGCTCCCTGAAATAAGTCGCGTTATTAAACTCTACCTCACATATCAAGCTGCTGTCCTCGGTATTCCCCTGATCTAGTAACGCTTGCAGATAACCGCTATAACGATCCTCTGTATGCTGCAGCTGATTTTTATAACATACATAGGCAACTTTAGTATGCCCTTGGCTCAGCAGCAGCTGGGTAGCCTGATAAGTTGCATTAAAATTATCAACAACCACATAACTGGTTTCCAAACCCTTAAAATAACGGTCAATAAGTACGAAAGGAATATTGGCATTTTTTAGGTATTCCAATTGCGAAGCCGTACCCTCTGCTGGAGCTATAATAAAACCGTCTATCTGCCGATTGATAAATGTATCAATCAACCGTTGCGAGTTTTCGAGATTCTCATCAGAACTCCCAAACAGCACACTATAACCATGTTTTTTGGCTTCGTCTTCTATCGCACGAGCGAGATTCCCAAAAAAAGGATTGGAAATATCAGCTACCAATAATCCTATCGCCTGCGACTTACCGCTTTTTAAGCTTTTCGCAATCTGATTGGGTTGGTAGTTCATCTCTTTCGCCATTTCCCGTATCCGTTTTGCTGTGTCTTTATTTACCCTTGTTTGTTCGTCCTTATCATTCAATACATAAGACACTAACGCAGTAGAAACACCTACCGCCTCTGCTATATCCTTCAGTGAGATCTTCTTGCTCATATTTTTTTATACTAAATAGCGTGCACACCGTTATCGTGTTAATTCCAATGCACTTTAATAAACTGTATTGCCTTGACGATGTGATCACTTATTGTTGATGGTGAAATATGCAATAATTCGCTTACTTCTTCATAACTCCTTCGCTCAAATTTACACAGTTCAAACACCTGCTTTCTTCGCGGGGGTAATTTATTGATAATTCCTTCTAATTTAGAAAATTTGTCCTCATGGAATATACATTCCTCATCGATCTGATCCACTACATTTATAAAATTACGATAGGTCAATGTAAAACCTTGCTCTCGTTTTTGCCTACGGTAATGATCCATAATTAAATTTCTGCCAATCTGAAACAGATAACTTTTCAATGATTTCTCGGTCTTGATCGTATCCCGCAATTGCCAGGTTTTCAAAAAAACATCTTGAAGAATATCTTCCGCCGTCTCTTGAAAATTGAGCAGAAACATAAACTTTTTATACAGAGTCCCCTGATAAGTTGTATAGACCAGATTAAAAGTATCATGATCCAAAACATCTTGTAATCTGCCGATGTGGGCTTGTTTTTGCGTTATCATTTCCATCCTAAAAACATTAAGTCAGTGCTTTGTTATCACGATCGTTTTGCACGGCGCCATAACGTAAATACTGTGCATACCGATGATCAAAATGCGCCCTATATTCAGGCCTAGGTTGTACAATTTCCTTATCCCCCTTTCCCATACGGGCTGCTGCTTCTTCTATCGTGTCATAACTGTTGCTAACCACTGCAGCAAACATACAAGCGCCCAATGCGCAGACCTGTTCTGTAGCCGCAATATGTATCGGTCGATTTAATATATCAGCCATCATCTGCATAGCGAAAGGAGATTTACTAGCAATTCCGCCGATCGCATTGATCCCTGCCACCCTTACCCCTTCGCTTTCGATACGCTCCATAATCGCCCGTGAACCAAAGCAAGTTGCCTCTACTAAAGCGCTAAAAATAGCAGGAGCCGTTGTCCCTAAAGAGAGTCCGCCGATCAGACCTTTCAGCGTCGGCGCTGCATCTGGTGTCCGTCGACCATTAAACCAGTCTAAAGCAAAAGGATCATCGATATGCATTGGTAACTCCGCAGCTGCACGGTTGAGTTCCTTTAACAGTTCTGTTTCCAAATGTTCATAAACGGCACTGAAATCGGCCGAAGAATTTAATTTTGCTGGCCAGAGGAGCAAATCCTTGAACCAAGAAAACACATCGCCAAAGGCCGACTGTCCAGCTTCAAGTCCCACCATCCCCGGAATAATGGAGTCTTCAACCTGACCACATATACCTTCCACAAATACGCCTTCCATCTCCGGTTTGGACACGACCATCATATCGCAGGTCGATGTACCTATAACTTTGCTGATGTAGTAGGGTTTTATTTCTCCTCCTACAGCGCCTACGTGCGCATCGATAGATCCGATACCGATCTGCACATCGGTAGAAAGCCCCAGTCGCTCAGCCCATGCTGCGCAAAGGTACCCCGCAGATTCAGTAGTCGTATATACCCTATCACCAAATCGTTCGGCATAGGGACCTAATATCGGATCGACCGCATTAAAAAACTCCGTATCGGGTAAGCCGCCAAAGGCGGGTGACCAAAGCGCTTTATGTCCTGCTGCACATACATTTCGCTTCATCTGATTTGCATCATTGCCACCTGTCAACAAAAAAGGCATCCAGTCACTGTGTTCTACCCAGGTATAACAAGTTTCCCTGACGGCTGGATCTACACGAAGTACATGTAATAATTTTGCCCAGTACCACTCCGAAGAATAGATTCCACCGACGTATCGCAAGTAACCTCGGTGATCTTTTTTTCCGACCACATTGATTTCTGCCGCTTCATGGATCGCTGTATGATCCTTCCAAAGCACAAACATTGCATTGGGATTGTCCTTAAAAGTATCAAGAAGAGCAAGGGCCGTCCCCTGTTCATCAACAGCTACGGGTGTCGATCCCGTCATTGCCATAGATAGGGCGCCGATGCTTTGTCTGACTTCCGGATCCACCGTTTGTAGACAGGCTTTAACCGCTGATGTCAACCCTTCTATATAATCCAATGGATGTTGACGAAATTGACTGTTGCCGGCATCACAGTATAAGCCTTTATGCCAACGTTCATATAAACAAACCGATGAAAAAAGGATCTTTCCGGTGATTGTATCCATCAGCATAACCCTGACAGAGTCCGTCCCAAAATCCACTCCAATAACATATTTATTCTTACTCATATTCCTGTTCTCCTTATTTAATGGGACGCGCCTACAGTGATACGTTCCGTTTTAAGTTTACGCTTGATCCAAAATCCGTAAAAAGCAATAAACAAATAACATAGTAATGGTATAAAAAAACCAACAGCCATCTTAGAATGATCGGAAATCAATCCCATAATGGGTGGACAGAAGGCTCCCCCTGCTACAGCCATCACTAAAAAAGATGAAGCCTTCTTCGTCAATGTACCTAGATCTTGAATCCCTAGGGCGAAGATCGTAGGAAACATGATGGACATAAAAAAATATGTCGTGAACAGGCTGAAAACCGAAAGCCATCCGATATCAGCAATGACAACCGTGACCAGCACACTATTGGCGATCGCGTACCACATCAATAATTTACGTGGGCTCACAAACCGCATAAAATATGCACCTGTGAGACGACCGATCCAGAAGGCTCCCATCCCACCGATTGCGAGCAGAATTGAGGCCGCCTGTTCATTATTTTTTGGCATAAAAAACTCGCCAAAATAACCTAAGTGCACCATGATATTGCTGATAGGCGTTTGCAGATCATGAACAGCATCTATGACATAATTGATAAAAAAGGAATTCGTGCCTGTCTGCGCGGCGACATATAAGAATTGTGCCGCAACAGCCAATATAAAAGCTGGATATTGCAATAGCTTTCGTAATGGCGGGTTTTCCTCCCCATCTGTATCGGGGTCTTCTTTGACTTCAGGCAACTTGATGACCATAAAAATAAGCAGAACCACCACTACGATACTACCGATCATCATATAGGGCGTCACTAAAGAATCAAACTTATCATGTTCACCCGTTGACTCCATCCCAAAAACGAAAAGCCCGCCGATAAGTGGTCCTAATATCCACCCAAGTCCATTGAAAGATTGAGAAATATTAATTCGTCGGGCAGCTCCTGCCTTGTCCCCCAATACAGTAGAATAGGGATTAGCAGCGGTCTCTAAAAATGTGAGTCCACAGGCCAGCACAAACAAAGCGATCAGGAAAGGAATAAAAGCGCCCAATGCTGCAGCAGGATAAAACATAAATGCACCTATAGCAAAAATAGCTAAGCCAAGGATAATACCTCTTTGATACCCATAGCGTTTAATGAATAATCCTGCAGGCAAGGCCATGGCCAAGTATCCAATATAAAGGGAAAATTGCACAAAGCCGGATTGCGCTTTACTGACATGCAAAAGATCCTGAAAATGCTTATCCAGAACATCTAAGAAACCGTGGGCGAAACCCCAAAGGAGAAATAGGCTGCAAATAAAAATGAACGGCACAAGATAATTGACTCCTTGCTCATTGACAAAGAGGGATCTTTTCTTTTTTCTTGGGGATGTCGTGTTCATGGTGATAAAAATTATATTGAAGCCTAAATCTTATTTATACAAGGGGCCATATACCTGACATGCTCTATAATCGTTGCCCTCGCTGTCCATTCCAAAAGCTCCCCATGCCGATGGCCGAAAGATTGCCTCCTGCGCAACATTATGCATATTGACCGGAATGCGTAACATCGCTGCCAACGTGATCAGATCTGCGCCGATATGCCCATAACTAATAGCGCCATGATTGGAACCCCAATTGGCCATAACGGCATATACACTAGAAAAATTAGTTTCTCCGGTCAAGCGTGGTACAAACCAGGTGGTTGGCCAGATTTTATCTGTGCGTTCATCCAATATACGGTGTACATCTTCTGGCAGATCGATCGTCCATCCTTCAGCAATTTGCAAAACTGGCCCTACCCCCTTAATGAGATTGAGGCGGCACATGGTTACGGGCATTCCCCCTTCAGTGACAAACTTGGACGAAAAACCACCACCCCGCATATAATCTCGATTGGAGGGGTAAAATGTGGTGGCCTTCAGACAGGAATCCACTTCTTTATCCGAAATTTCCCAATGTGGTTTCATTACAGGCTTGTCCCCAAGACGCTGTTTCCCCGTACCATCAAGGGTCGCCGATCCGGAATTAATCAAGTGCAGAAATCCATCCGCAGCCCTTCCCTCCGGCTTCCAACCAGATACGCGCGCCACAGCCTCTGGACTCCAATAAGTCCGTACATCAGCAAAGATCTGCGCAGTATTGGTCAATAGATAATTAAACAGCATAGATACCCCATTCAAGGCATCATTTTCAGTAGCCACCAAATAAGGCGCACGTATGCCATTCCAATCAAATGACGAATTCAATAGTGCTTCGGAAAAATCACCATCTGGTAAGAAATCTGTCCATTGCCGTTGCCCCTGAAATCCAGCCAAGAGCGCATGGTGGCCTTGGGCTTCTTCTCCAAAGCCTTGATCGACAAGTCTTGGATTACCGATCATAAGATCACGCATAATCATCGTCATCTTGACAACAAATTCCCAATCCTGATCTTTCTCTTCGCGGCTTTTGACATTCTTTGGTTGATTAAAGTCTTCACCCTCCTGACAATGTTCACGCGTCCACTTCAATGCTAATTTAAACTCCTCCGGATCAAAAATATTCTGTTGTATTCGACGTAGGATTTCTGAGGAATCCACATACTCATTACGCATGCCCAGGTAACTTTGGAAAAAATCGGCATCAACGATAGACCCCGCTATTCCCATCGAAACCGAACCGATAGCCAAATAAGATTTGCCCCGCATGATTGCCACAGCTAATCCTGCTCTCGCAAAGGCCAGTAACTTCTCACGCACGTCCTCCGGTATATGCTGGTCGCCCATGTCCTGTACATCCTTACCATAGATCCCAAAGGCTGGTAAGCCCTTTTGATTATGAGCGGCCAAGGTTGCCGCCAAGTATACTGCTCCTGGTCGTTCGGTGCCATTAAAACCCCAAATTGCTTTGGGCAACAGGGGATTCATATCCATTGTTTCAGAACCATAACACCAACAGGGTGTGACAGAAAGCGATACACCGACATTCTCCCGCTCAAACTTATCGGCACAGTCTGCGGCTTCTTTTACACCACCAATACAGGTATCCGCAACAACGCAGACCACAGGTGTTCCATCTGGATATTTCAATTCGGTGTTAAACAATGCCACGACAGCTTTAGCCATATTCATTGTTGTCTCTTCCAAAGATTCACGTATACCGCCCAGGCGACCATCGATAATAGGGCGAATACCAATTTTAGGATATGTTTTCATATTTGTTACTTTTTAGGTTGACCAAAAATTGTTGAAACACGGGCTAGGGAGGTTCCTAACACCTTCTCAGCAATTGTATTCAGCTCAGTTTTGTCCCCAGTAAAATGGAAGACACTATGATTGTGTACAATCTGTTCATTGGGTGGGATAAAAGCCGCCGGAGAAACACTTTCAATTTCATAAAAAGGCCCCATTTGCGTACCGTCCGCTAACGGGCCATCATTATATGCATTCATTGCATCACCTAGGAAAGGATCTTTTTTTGTCGTCCATTCCTGGTTTAGATAAGTAGCAGTATTGGCCACGTCAAAAAGGGTAATCGTAAGCACACCTTCATCAACAGCATAACTTCCGGCGATAGGTTTGGCGCGATGAGGTGGTATACCGAGTTTGCCTCTTGACAAACCATCAGCCTTAAAGTATAAAACGCCTTTTTCCATTGCAATCCGATCAGATTGAATCTCACCAAAGTAGTCTGTTGTGGCCACTTTACCTTCAGCTTCTTCTTTATAGGGGATTAAAATCACGGTTTCCGGAGTAGGTGTAAACATATCTAAATTCCATATGCAGGGCGCTCCGGTCTTTTTATCCCAGGTAAAATCACCCGCATTTCGCAAGCTATTGGTTGTTTTAAACCCGACAGATTTCACCTTATCCCCTAGTACAATGGAAAGCATACCTTCGATCTCCTTGCGTTCCAATATCTCGACCTGACGGTTAACATTTATTTTGAACTGTGTCCCGGCATAGTTTTGTAGTTCCATATCCTTGGCGAGCCGCACACTTTTCGTGGAGGATGAAACCAAAGACCAACTTTCGGTGTCAATTGCAGCTGGG
>RCUH01000752.1_pt1 | contig 29208 bp, 30 predicted proteins | sample 2166191 | NCBI WGS metagenome assembly RCUH01 (sample SAMN09932848, study PRJNA488358) | compost metagenome | feature: garden; material: soil; isolation source: compost soil in an enriched community after 214 h of incubation | place: Germany: Experimental Botanical Garden Goettingen | collected...
CGGCATCCTCGATAGCTTGATGGTCACGCCCTCGCACCACCGCGTGCACCATGGCACGGATAAACGCTACATCAACCGCAATTTCGGCGGCACCCTGCTGCTGTGGGACAGGCTGTTTGGCAGCTTCCAGCCCGAACTCGAGGGCGTGGAAATGCGCTATGGCGTGAAGGGCATGACACCCACGCACAACCCGCTGCTGGCCAGCAACGGCAAACTATTTACATGGCTGCGCGCGCGTTTCCCCCACTGGCAGTCGCGCGGCACCTTCCACGTGCCCGAGCTGTTCATCGGCACCGGCGGCGTGATCCTGTTCGGTCTCGTGATCTATTACGTCAACCACGAAACGGTGCTGGCCGGCGCGCAGCAGGCGATCCTGTTCGCGCTGATCTTCGGCGGCACCCTAGCGCTGGGCGGCCTGTCCGACGCGCGCCGCTGGGGCGCCATCGCCTGGGTCGCCATCGCGCTGGCCATGCCGGCCCTGTACCTGGGCTGGTATGGCGCGCGCGACGTGTGGGGCATGGTGTTTCTGGCCGCGCTGCTGGCGCATGGCCTCGATGGCGCGCGCCGCCTGTGGTGGCCGACGGCAGCGGGGACGCGCGCGTGACGCAGCCTGTGCCTTCGTTGCCGCCGCTGCGCTTTCAGCCCGCCCGCGATTCTGCCTTCCGCCGCGAATTGCGCGCCCGCGCCGACGCCTATCTGGCGGATGAAGGAACGCACCGCTTCGGCGACGCGCGCCTGCATGCGAAAACCGTGTTCCTGGCCGCGCTGGCGGTGGGCCTGTATGCGTTGGCGCTGAATGCCGGCAGCACCTGGCCGTTTGTCGCCAGCTATGTCGCTTGCCTGGTCGCGGCCATGGCGCTGGCCATGAATACCCTGCACGACGCGGCCCACAGCGCCGTCTTCCGCCGGGGATTCCTGAACCGCGTGCTGATCCGCCTGGTGGGCTTGCCCGTGGGCGTGGACACGGATTTCTGGACCATCCGCCACGTGCACTTCCATCACACGTATGCGAACGTGGAAGGCTATGACCTCGACACGGAGCCGAACCCCTTCCTGCGCCAGACGCCGTACCAAAGCTGGTCGCCCCAGTACCGCTATCAATACCTGTACTGGCCCGTGGTGGCGGCCCTGTCGCTGCCGTACCTGAACTGGTATGGCGACTGGCTGGACCGCTTCGGCAAGACGCCCGTGGCGGCGCACAGCCGGCTGCAGGGCTGGCGCGGCTGGCTGTCGTTCCTCGGCTGGAAGCTGGGCCACTTGGCGCTGGTGCTGGCGCTGCCCATGTGGGTGCTGCAGCAGCACGGCATCGGCTGGGGCGTGGTGCTGGGCGCGTATTTCCTGGGCCAGATGATCGCCTCGTGCGCGCTGGTGGCGCTGATCCTCGGCACCCACTGGGCCGAAGTGGAATTCTTCCAGCCGGGCGCGGACGGCACCTTGCCGCACGACTGGTACCAGCACACGTTTTATACGGCCTGCGACTGGACGCCGAAACCGCGCGCGCTGCGCTGGCTCGGTTATTGGCTGGGCGGCTTGAACCTGCACCTCACGCATCACCTGTTCCCCACCTGGAATCACCGCCACTACCCGGCGCTGGCGCGCATCCTGGCCGAACTGGCGCCGCGCCACGGCCTCGTCTACCGCGAACTCGGTTATGGCCAGCTGCAAGAGTCGCAGCAGCAGTTCCTGCGCGCCATGGGCCAGCCGCCCGCCCGCACCTGACGAATCGTGCTTGACTCGGTTTCCGTTTCGTCTTACATTTCTGTAACGACAGAAATTGGAGAAAATCATGGAACTGAGTCCCACCACGCAAAAATATATCCTTCACTGGGGCGAGATGGGCACGCGCTGGGGCGTCAACCGCACGGTGGCGCAAATCCACGCGCTGCTGTTCCTGGCGAACGAACCGCTGACGGCGGAAGACATCGCGGCCAGCCTGAACGTGGCCAGGTCCAACGTCAGCAACAGCCTGAAGGAATTGCAAAGCTGGGGCCTGGCGCGCAGTACGCACGTGATGGGGGACCGGCGCGACCATTTCGTCGCCCTGCAGGATGTGTGGGAAATCTTCCGCGTCATCATGGAGGAGCGCAAGCGGCGCGAGATCGACCCCACCCTGACGGTGCTGCGCGAATGCGCGATCGAGGGCGAGCATGATGCGGCGATACCGCCGGCCACCCTGGAGCGCATGGGAGAAGTGCTGGCGTTTCTGGAAATGCTCAGCAGCACCTATAGCGACTATAAAAATCTGCCGCCGGCGACCCTGCAGCGCATGCTGTCGATGGGCGGCAAGGTGGCCAAGTTCCTCAGCCCGGAAGACAAACCTGGCAAGCGCGCAAAATCATGAACAGCCCCTCGGAAGGAGAACTGTTCAAGAAGGTGATGGGCGCACAGTGGCTGACCCTGCACCCGGATATCCGCCGCCGCTTCGAGAAAAATCCCGCGCCGGGCCAGCCCCTGTATTACCGGGGCGAGCTCAGTGAACTCACCAGCTCGCGCCTGGGAAAATTCCTCGGCTGGCTGACGCGCCCCTTCATCGATGGCGCCCTGATCCCGCATGACGATCACGATTTTCCCGTCGATATCGAAGTCTATTCGCGCCCCGGCTGCCCCTTCATCTTCAAGCAGCGCACCTACCGCCTGCATGGCCGCGCGCCGATCCGCTTCACGTCCTATATGGCCGAAAGCGCGAAGGGCGAAGTGCTCGAATACGTGGGCATGGGCCTGGGCATGAAGCTGGTGCTGCACGTCGAAGACGGCAATCTGCACTTCACCAGCGACGGCTATTTCCTCGATCTTTTCGGCTGGCGCATGCCGCTGCCCGGCGTGCTCACGCCCGGAAAAACCTTTCTGTGCCACCGCAATGAAACGCCGCAGCAGTTCAACATCCGCATCGAGATTCGCCACGCCCTGTTCGGTACCACGTTCACGCAAGCGGGCGTGTTCCGCGAGAGCGCCGCGCCGGAAGACCACAAGGAGACACCATGAATACGCATCTGCTGGCCCTGCAACTGATGGCGGCGCAAGGCTGCCTGGGCGCCTTCGACACCATCTACCACCATGAAATCACCGAGGCGCTGCCGCAAAAGGCGTCGGCGCGTTTGGAGCTGACCATCCACGCGACGCGCGCCCTGATCTACAGCCTGCTGTTCGTGGGCCTGGCGGCCTGGGAGTGGCATGGCGCCTGGGCCTGGGTGCTGGTGATCGTGTTTGGCGTGGAAATCGTGCTGACCTTGTGGGATTTCGTCGTGGAAGACCAGACGCGCCTCTTGCCCGCCACGGAGCGGGTCACGCACACGGTGCTGGCGATTAACGCGGGCGCCTTCATCGCGCTGCTGGCCCTGAACAGCAGCGAATGGGCGACCTTGCCGACGGCTCTCGTGTGGCAGCCGTATGGCTGGCTCAGCGTCTTCCTCGCCCTGTGCGGCGTGGGCGTGGGCTTGTCCGGCCTGCGCGACGCGTATGCCGTGTGGCAGCTGGGACGGCGCAAGGTGCAAGAGACAGCAGAGCAAGAGGAGCAGCTGCGCTTTGCCAGCACGCCGCAGTCCGTGCTGGTGACGGGCGCCACGGGTTTCATCGGCCAGCAGCTGGTTGCCGCCTTGCTGGCCGATGGCCATGCGGTGACGGTGCTGACGCGCCAGCCGAAGCAGGCCGCGTGGACCTTTGATGGCCAGGTGCGCTGCATCCAGTCGTTCGACGAATTGGCGGATGCACAGCGCATCGACATGGTGGTCAACCTGGCCGGTGCGCGCATCGTCGGGCATCGCTGGACGGATGCGCGCAAGGCGGCCTTGCGCCGCAGCAGGGTCGCGCTGACGCAGGAGCTGGTGGCGTGGATCGCCCGCGCGCAGCACAAGCCACGGGTGCTGCTGTCGGCGTCTGCCATCGGCTACTACGGTGTGCAGCCGCAGGGCGACGACACGGAATTGACGGAGGAGAGCGCGCCGCAAGCCATCTTCATGTCGCAGCTATGCCAGGAGTGGGAAGCGGCCGCGCGCCAGGCGGAGAAATTTGGCGTGCAGGTGGGCTGCATGCGCTTTGGCCTCGTCTTCGGTCACCAGGGTTCGCTGCCGCAAATGCTGCTGCCGATCCGCTTCGGCGTGGGCGGCCCGCTGGGCAGCGGCAAGCAATGGGTCACGTGGGTGCATGTGCGCGACGTGATCCGCGGCATCGCCCATCTGGCGCGCCGCAGCGAAGAGCAGGCGGTGAGCGGTGCATACAACTTCTGCGCGCCGGAAGCCATAGCGCAGCGCCGCTTCGTCCAGGTGGCGGGCGCCGTGCTGCACCGCCCCAGCTTCATGCCCACGCCGGCCTTCGTCATGCAAGCCTTGCTGGGCGAGCAGGCCGATTTGCTGGTCGAAGGCCAAAGGATCGCGCCGCGCCGCTTGCTGGCCGACGGCTTTGCCTTCCGCTATCCGCAGCTGGAAGGGGCGCTGCGCAGCCTGTAGCCTGGCGTAGAATGGGGCATCGGAGGAACCGAACCATGCCCCGCTTCAGTCATACGATAGACAACCATACCTATGCGTTCGCCAGCCTGAAGGAGCTGCTGGCCAAGGCCACGCCGCTGCGTTCGGGAGACGTACTGGCCGGCGTGGCGGCAGCAAGCGCGCGGGAACGGGTGGCGGCGCTGCTGGCGCTGGCGGACGTGCCGCTATCGCTATTCCTCAGCGAGGCGCTGGTGCCGTACGAGGAGGACGAGGTCACGCGCCTGATCATCGACAGCCACGAGCGCGCCGCCTTTGCGCCGATTGCCCACCTGTGCGTGGGCGACTTTCGCGACTGGCTGCTCGATGACGCGACGGATACGCAAACGCTGTCGCAAGTGGCCGCCGGCATCACGCCGGAAATGGCGGCCGCCGTCTCGAAAATCATGCGCCTGCAAGACCTGGTGCTGGTGGCGCGCAAGTGCCGGGTCGTCACGGCCTTTCGCAATACCCTGGGCCTGGAAAACCGTTTGTCCACGCGGCTGCAGCCGAACCACCCGACGGATGACGCGACGGGGATTGCCGCCTCCATCGTCGATGGCCTGCTGCTGGGCAGCGGCGACGCCGTGATCGGCATCAATCCCGCCACCGACAATGTGGCACAGGTGGTCTCGCTGCTGCACCTGCTCGACGCCGTCATCGACCAATACCAGATTCCCACGCAGTCGTGCGTGCTCACGCACATCACCAATACGATTGAGGCGATACGCCGCGGCGCGCCCGTCGACCTCGTGTTCCAGTCGGTGGCGGGTACGCAGGCGGCCAACCGCAGCTTCGGCATCGACCTGGCGCTGCTGGCCGAAGGGCAGGCGGCGGCCCTGTCGCTGGGGCGCGGCACCGTGGGCAACAACGTCATGTATTTCGAGACGGGGCAGGGCAGCGCGCTGTCGGCCGGCGCCCATTACGGCATGGACCAGCAGACGTGCGAAGCGCGCGCATATGCGGTGGCGCGCGCGTATCAGCCGCTGCTGGTCAATTCCGTCGTGGGCTTCATCGGCCCCGAATACCTGTACGACGGCAAGCAGATCATGCGCGCGGGGCTGGAAGACCATTTCTGCGCCAAGCTGCTTGGGCTGCCCATGGGCTGCGACGTGTGCTACACCAACCATGCGGAAGCGGACCAGGACGACATGGACGCCTTGTTGACCATGCTGGGCGTGGCCGGCTGCAATTTCATCATGGGCGTGCCGGGCGCGGACGACATCATGCTCGGCTACCAGAGCACCTCGTTCCACGACGCCCTGTATGCACGGCGCGTGCTGGGCTTGCGCCCTGCGCCGGAATTCGCGGCCTGGCTGGCGCGCATGCAGATCACGGATGGGCAGGGCCGTTTGAACACGGCGCTGGCGCCGGCCTTCCAGGCAGCCCTGCTGCGCCTGGACGATTAGGGAGCACGCATGGATGAAAACTATCCTTGGCAGGCGCTGCGCGCGCATACGGCCGCCCGCATCGCGTTGGGACGCCGTGGCGTGAGCGTGCCGACCAAGGCGCAGCTGGCGTTCCAGCTGGCCCACGCGCAGGCGCGCGACGCCGTGCACCTGGCGCTCGATGGCGAGGGCCTGGCGCGCGTTCTCGCCGCGCAGGGGCAAGACTGCGTGCAGCTGCACAGCGCGGCCGCCACGCGCGCCGACTATCTGCAGCGGCCCGACCTGGGGCGTCGGCTCGACGACGCTTCACGGGCGCGGCTGGCCACCGCTGCCAAGGGAGTCGATCTGGCGCTGGTGGCGGCCGATGGCCTGTCGGCGCTGGCCGTGCAGCACCACGCGGCACCGTTCCTGGCCGCCCTGCGCGAAAGGCTGGCGCTGGAGACGTGGACGCTGTCGCCGCTGCACATCGTGGCGCAGGGACGGGTGGCCGTTGGCGACGAGGTGGGGCAACTGTTGCAAGCGAAGGCCGTGCTGGTGCTGATCGGCGAGCGGCCGGGCTTGAGTTCCCCGGACAGCCTGGGCCTGTACCTGACGTGGGCACCTGCAGTGGGCTTGCTCGACGAGCGCCGCAACTGCATTTCGAACGTGCGCTCCGAGGGGCTGGCGTATGCGCAGGCGGCATACCGGCTGCATTACCTGCTGTCGCAGGCGTTTACAAGACAGTTGTCGGGCGTGGAATTGAAGGATGAAACGGTGGCGGAAGGCGCGGCCCTGGCGGGCGCGCGCAACTTCCTGCTGAAGTGATCAGACTTCCCGGATCTCGTCCAGCGGCCAGCGCGGGCGCACGTTGAACGAGTAATCGTGCTTGGCGGCGTCGGGGTTGATCTGCAGGCGCATGGCGCCGGCAAAGGCGATCATGGCGCCGTTGTCGGTACAGAATTCCAGCTCCGGGTAATACACTTTGAAGCGCTTCTTGGCGGCAGCCGCGTTGAGCGAGGCGCGCAGTTGCGCGTTGGCGCCCACGCCGCCGGCGATCACCAGGCGTTTCAAGCCCGTGTGCTTGAGGGCCGATACGCATTTGGCCGTCAGCACGTCGACGATGGCGTCCACGAAGCCGCGCGCGATGTTCGCCTTGTCCTGTTCGCAGATATTCGCGATGACTTTTTCTTCGTGGTTTTTCACCACCGTCAGCACGGCCGTCTTCAGGCCGGAAAAACTGAAGTTGAAATCCTTCGAATGCAGCATCGGGCGTGGCAGTTTATACGCGAGCGGGTCGCCGAATTCGGCCAGGCGGGAAATGGCGGGGCCGCCCGGATAACCGAGTCCCAGCAGCTTGGCCGACTTGTCGAACGCTTCGCCTGCAGCATCGTCCAGCGTTTCGCCCAGCATCGTGTACTGGCCCACGCCATCGACGCGCATCAGCTGCGTATGGCCGCCCGACACCAGCAGGGCAATGAAGGGGAATTCCGGCGGTTCGGACGCCAGCAAGGGCGACAGCAGATGGCCTTCCAGGTGGTGGATGCCCAGCACCGGCTTGTTGATGGCCAGGCCCAGGCTGCAGGCAACGGAGGAGCCGACCAGCAGCGCGCCGGCCAGGCCAGGACCTTGCGTGTAGGCGATGGCGTCGATCTCGGGCAGGGCGATGCGGGCCCTGGTCAGGGTTTCTTCGAGCAGCGGGATGGCGCGGCGGATATGGTCGCGCGACGCCAGTTCCGGCACCACGCCGCCATATTGCTCGTGCATGGCGACTTGCGAATAGAGGGCGTGCGACAGCAGGCCGCGTTGCGTGTCGTACAAGGCCAGGCCGGTTTCGTCACAGGAGGATTCGACGCCAAGAACAATCATGAAGGTGCTAAATAGGGAGGAGTAATCCGCCATTGTAAAGGAAAGCCGGGCAGTCCACCGTGCGGCCGGCGCACCATTTCGGCGGCAGTGTGCACTTGCGCAGTGCGGCGTGGTGCCATTTTTCCCTGGATTTTGGCCATTCCCCGCCTGCGCCTGCACTGGCACCGCTCTTGCTTATGCAAGCGTGTACCTTTCTCGAGGGAGCTAGTGATGCCGGAACAATGGAAAATGATTTGCCGCCTGAAGGATATGCCGCTGGCGGGTGCGCGCATGGTGCAGCGGGGCCTGGCGTGGCAGGATTTGCCCGGCGTGGCGCTGTTTCGCGCGGCTGACGATACGGTGTACGCGCTGCTCGACACGGTGCCCTGCCTGGGCGGCCCGCTCGCGCATGGGGTGCTGATGGAGAAAAACCTGATGGGGCCGAAGAACAGCTGGATCATCGAGCTCGATTCCGGCCGTCTGGTGGCGCCCGTGCAGGGCATGGCGCGCCTGTACGCCGTGCGCATCCTGGACGGACGCATTTACCTGGACTTGAAGGAGCTCAATGTCCCGGCCAGCAAGGCCGAGCAGGCGCTGGCCGGCTCGTTTGCGCTGCTGCCGCATGTGCAGATGGCGTGATATGTCTCGTGGTGGTGTCGGCTTACGCGCTGTGCGCTAAGCCGACCTACGGCCGCCGGGTAGGTCGGATTAGTGCGCAAGCGCGTAATCCGACAATACTGTTAGCCGTAACTACGATAGTTACGCAGGACGGTTCAGCAGATGCGCATGCGCATCGCGCAGCATGGTCGCCGTCGTGTCCCAGTCGATGCAGCCGTCGGTGACGGAGCAGCCGTAGGTCAGTTGCGACAGGTCTTGCGGGATCTTCTGGTTGCCGCCGACGATGTTCGATTCGATCATCACACCCACCAGCGAGCGGTTGCCCTGGCGGATCTGGTTGACCACGTCGGCCATCACCAGCGGTTGCAGTTCCGGCTTCTTGTAGCTGTTCGCATGCGAGCAGTCGACCACCAGGTTGGCCGGCAGCTTGGCCTTGGCCAGCGCCTGTTCTGCGATGGCGATCGAGACCGAATCGTAGTTCGGACGGCCGTCGCCGCCGCGCAGCACCACGTGGCCGTACGCGTTGCCGCGCGTGCGCACGATGGCGACGTTGCCTTCGCCATTGATGCCCAGGAAGGAGTGCGGATGCGCCGACGACAGGATCGCGTTTACCGCGATGCTGATGTCGCCATCGGTGCCGTTCTTGAAGCCGACTGGCGTCGACAGGCCGGACGACATTTCGCGGTGCGTCTGCGATTCCGTCGTGCGCGCGCCGATGGCGGTCCAGGCGATCAGGTCGCCCAGGTATTGCGGCGAGATCGGGTCCAGCGCTTCGGTGGCGGTGGGCAGGCCCAGTTCGCACACGTCGAGCAGGAACTGGCGCGCCTTTTCCATGCCTTCATTGACCTTGAACGAGTCGTCCATGTACGGGTCGTTGATATAGCCTTTCCAGCCCGTGGTGGTACGCGGTTTTTCGAAATACACGCGCATCACCAGCAGCATCGTGTCCTTGACTTCCTCTTGCAGCGCTTTCAGGCGGCGCGCGTAATCGAGGCCGGCGACGGGGTCATGGATCGAACATGGGCCGACGACGACGAACAGGCGCTGGTCCTTGCGGTCGATGATGTTGCGCAGCGCTTCGCGGCCGCGGCTGACGGTGTCGAAGGCGCTCTCCGACAGGGGCAGCTTGGCGTGCAGTTCGGCCGGTGTCGGCATGGGCGCGAAAGAGGTGACGTTGATATTTTCGATGTCTGGCGTATTCATGATTCTGGCTCGGCTTTCGCGATTGCGTTCTTTAAGAGGCAATAGTGTAGCGGAAATGCGGCCTGGCGGCGGGGATGGGGGCAAAACGGCAATGCTTCAGTTGTTTTTATGGCAGGGCCGGCACGCTGCCGGCCCCTGTGCGTTCAATGGCCGCCGGCCAGGCTGGCGCCAACGCTGTAGCGGGCGATGCGCTGGTAGTTGCCGGCCAGCTCGGGCGGCCGGGGCAGGCCGGGATGGCGCTTCACATGCTCGAGGATGGCGCTTTCGTGCTGGCGTATCTGCGCGTCGAGGCAGGCGATCTGCTGGCGCAACAGGGCGTGCAGCGCATGCTGGCCAGCCTGCAGATGCACATTCAGGCGCGCCGATTCCTGCTGGCGCACGCCTTCGATGGCGTGCAGGCGGCGCAGCCATAGCCGCAGTTCCACGTAGGCGGGCGAGGGCGGCGTCCAGCGCGCGGGGCGCCTGTGCGCACAGTAGTTGGCCAGCACCACGGCGCTGTGCGCCGCGTCATCGGGCAAGCCCTGGCCACGCAGATAGTCGTCCAGTTGCGCGGGCTGGGCATCGCAAACCACCATGCCCATGTCGGCCAGCATGCGGGCGGGCGCCTCGCTGTACGGCATATCGAGGCGCATGCAGACGCGCAAGCCGATGACGGGCACGTCGTTCCTTTGCAGCCAGCTGCGCAGCCAGCGGTAGCCGGCCACGTCGTTTTCAAGCACTTTGCACAGCACTTCGTTACCCGAGAGCAGCACGGCTTTCAGCAGCAGCTTGCTCGTTTCGATGCCGACGAAGGCCGTTTCCCGTTTGATCGCGTGTTCCATGATGAGTCCCCCTGTGCAGTCTTATACGCAGCGGTGGCGCGTTTGGATGCAGCCGCGATGCACCTTCATCGAAAAATTGCTTGAAAGACTGTTGCATACTCGCCTATGGCGTCTTCCAGCGCCTCTGCAAGGGGAAAAATCCGTGTAAGCTGGCGCCATGACGACTGTTTCCATACCCCATACCGATGTGGCCGGTGAGCCATTCCCCGCAGCACGTTTCATCAAGGAAATAGGACGCGGCAAGAACGGCGCGCGCAGCATGACGCGTGACGACGCCCGCGCCCTGTACCGCGCCATGCTCGAGGGCCGCGTGTCGGACCTGGAGCTGGGCGGCATTTTATTGTCGATGCGCATCAAGGGCGAGTCCGTTGACGAGATCGCCGGCTTCCTCGACGCTGCCGAAGCGTCGTTCGTGCCGCTGGCCGCGCCGGCCGGTGAATTTGCCCCGATCATCATTCCCAGCTACAACGGCGCGCGCAAGATGGCCAATCTGACGGCCTTGCTGGCGCTGCTGCTGGCGCGCGCGGGCGCACCCGTGCTCGTACATGGCGTGACCAGCGATCCGGGCCGGATCACGACGGCCGAAGTGCTGGCCGCGCTGGGCGTGCCCGCCTCGCTGGACCACGCGCAAGCCGAGGCCGCCATGGCGCGCGGGGAAGCCGCCTTCCTGCCCATCGAAGCGCTGGCGCCGCGCTTATCCTGGATGCTGTCGCTGCGGCGCGTGCTGGGCGTGCGCAATTCCACGCACACCCTGGTGAAAATCATGCAGCCGTTTGGCGGTCCTGCCCTGCGGCTGGTGTCGTACACGCACCCGGAATACCTGGAAATGCTCGGCGAATATTTCCTCACCGCCTCAGATCCCGCGCGCGGCGACGCTTTCCTCATGCGCGGCACGGAGGGCGAGACGGTGGCCAACGCCAACAAGGCGCAGCAGATCGACTGGTTCCATGGCGTGGAACGCACGGTGCTGGTGGAAAAGCAGTTGCTCGTGGAAGAGTTGCCGCATTTGCCCGCCGAGCGCGATGCGGCCACCACGGCGGCCTGGATCGCGGCCGTGCTGCGCGGCGAGGTGCCCGTGCCGCCATCGATCGCCGAGCAGGTGGCGCAATGCTTGACGGCATCGCGACAGATTGCGGCACGGCCGCGCTAGCCGCGTCGCCGCAGTTTACAATGGCGTCTTTGTAATCAGCGGTGACCGGAATTTTTATGGCAAAACAATTTGATGTGGCAGTGATCGGCGCGGGCGCGGCCGGCATGATGTGTGCGGCTGTGGCCGCCCAGCAGGGCAAGCGCGTGGTGTTGATCGATCACGCGGCCAAGCTGGCCGAAAAGATCCGCATCTCCGGTGGTGGACGGTGTAATTTCACCAATATCAACGCCACCCCGCAGAACTTCCTCTCGGAAAACCCGCATTTCTGCAAGAGCGCGCTGTCGCGCTACACGCCGCAGGATTTCCTCGCGCTCGTGAAAAAATACCGGATCGGCTACCACGAGAAGCACAAGGGCCAGCTGTTTTGCAATGAATCGGCCGAGCAGATCATCGACATGCTCAAGGACGAGTGCGCCGCTGGCGGCGTGCACTGGCGCATGCCGTGCAAGATCGACAATGTTGCTCAGCAAGCGGATGGCGGTTTCGTGCTGCAGACCGATAGCGGCGACATCGAGACGGCCAGCATCGTCATCGCCACGGGCGGCCTGTCAATCCCGAAGATCGGTGCCACGGATTTTGCCTACCGCATCGCCCAGCAATTCGACTTGACGATGGTCGAACCGCGTCCGGCCCTGGTGCCGCTGACGTTCGATGCAGCCAGCTGGGCGCCGTTCGCGGAATTGTCCGGTATCGCCTTGGAAGTGGACGTGGAAACGGGTAGCCTGAAAGGCCGCAAGGCGACGGGCGCGCGTTTCCGCGAAGACTTGCTGTTCACGCACCGTGGCCTGTCGGGTCCGGCAATTCTGCAAATTTCCAGCTACTGGCTGCCGGGCGAGCCCATCGTCATCAACCTGCTGCCGGAAGTGGACGTGGCGCAGACCTTGATCGAAGGCAAGGGCACCTTGAAGAAGCAGCTGGGCAATATCGTCGCCCAATGGCTGCCGCAGCGCCTGGCCGACTGCCTGCTGGCCGTCAACGGCCTGGCGCCGGACGCGCGCATCGCCGACATGCCCGATGCGCAGCTGCGCAAGCTGGGGCAAGCCATCAATGCCTGGTCCATCGTGCCGAACGGTTCCGAAGGCTACCGCAAGGCCGAAGTGACGCGCGGCGGCATCGATACGCGCGAACTGTCGCAGCAGACCATGATGGCCAATAAAGTGCCGGGCCTGTATTTCATCGGCGAATCGGTCGATGTGACGGGCTGGCTGGGCGGCTACAACTTCCAGTGGGCCTGGGCTTCGGGCGTGGCGGCAGGTATTGCCTTGCAGTAAGCAAGTCTGTAGGATGGGGTTCTGGCGCCCCGTGCGCCCACCCCGGTGCGTGGTTTACGCCACAGCCGGGCGGCAATCTCAGGTTGCATGCCGCACGCAAGTGGGGGAGGGGCTTCCCTTTCCGAATAAAAGCTGCTACTATCTATCTCTTCCTATACACCACCTCAACGGTTTGAATTTTACATGACCACTATTCGCCTTAAAGAAAACGAGCCGTTCGAAGTCGCAATGCGTCGCTTCAAACGCACCATCGAAAAAACGGGTCTGCTGACCGAATTGCGCGCTCGCGAATTCTACGAAAAGCCAACAGCTGAGCGCAAGCGCAAGCTGGCAGCTGCTGTCAAGCGTCATTACAAACGCATCCGCAGCCAACAACTGCCGAAAAAATTATTCTAAGACTGTTCAGTCAGAACCAACCCGGGTAGTTCGGCGCATTGTTCGCCACGGGTTTTGTTTTGATTCGCCTGAAGTGATACTTCAGATGAGTCGCATACCCGCTCCGGTTCGCCGCAGCGGGTTTTCGCTTTTGTGGCCGCCTGCTTGGAGTGCCTGCACGAGCATCGAACCCCACTTACCAACACGAGGATTGCCATGAGCTTGAAAGAACAAATTACCGAAGACATGAAAAACGCCATGCGCGCCAAGGAAGCGGGCAAGCTGGGCACGATTCGCCTGTTGCTGGCGGAAATCAAGCGCAAGGAAGTCGACGAGCGCATCGAACTGACGGATGCCCACGTGACGGCCATCGTGGAAAAGATGATCAAGCAGCGCAAGGATTCGATCACCCAGTTCGAAGCCGGTGGCCGCGCCGACCTGGCCGACATCGAAAAAGCCGAGCTGGTGCATCTGACGGGCTACATGCCTGCCGGCCTGTCGGACGAAGAAGTGGCGGCCGAAGTGGCTGCCGCCGTGGCCGCCTCTGGCGCCGCCGGTCCGCAAGACATGGGCAAGGTCATGGCCATCGTCAAGCCGAAGCTGGCTGGCCGCGCCGACATGACGGTGGTGTCCGCCCTGGTCAAGAAAGCCTTGACGCCGGCAGCGTAAGCAACAATAGTAGCAAGGGCTGCCAGCCGTCGCGCTGGCAGCCTGTTAACAGCCCACACGTTGACCTGGCTCAACCTCAGGCCACGTGCGGTAGTATAGTCTGACCTATAACAAGACCCGCCCTAGCCAGTGATACCTCAATCCTTCATTTCCGATTTGCTCAACCGCGTCGATATCGTCGATGTCGTGGGGCGCTATGTGCAACTGAAAAAAGGTGGCGCCAATTTCATGGGCTTGTGCCCGTTCCACAGTGAAAAGTCGCCCAGCTTTACCGTCAGCCCCACCAAGCAGTTCTATCACTGCTTCGGCTGTGGCGCGCATGGCACCTCGATCGGCTTCCTGATCGAGTACTCGGGCATGGGCTTTGTCGACGCCGTCAAGGACCTGGCGCAGAACGTGGGCATGGTCGTGCCGGAAGCGGACGACAAGATCCCGCCGGCCCAGCGCGCGCAGATCCAGGCGCAGAGCCTCGCCCTGTCCGACGCCATGACGCAGGCGTGCGATTATTACCGCGGGCAATTGCGCCACGCGCCGGAAGCCATCGCCTACCTGAAGAACCGGGGCTTGACGGGCGAAGTGGCTGCTCGCTTCGGCATGGGTTTCGCGCCTGGCGGCTGGGACAATCTGCGCTCCGTCTTCCCCGAATACGACGTGGTGGCCCTGGCCGAGGCCGGTCTTGTGATCGACAAGGTCGATGAAGAGGGCAATAACCGCAAGCGCTATGACCGTTTTCGCGAACGCATCATGTTCCCGATCCGCAATACGAAGGGGCAAGTGATCGCCTTTGGCGGCCGCGTGCTCGACCATGGCGAACCGAAATACCTGAACTCGCCGGAAACCCCCTTGTTTTCCAAGGGTTTCGAACTATATGGTCTGTTCGAGGCGCGCCAGGCCATCCGCGACGCCGGCTACGTGCTGGTGACGGAGGGCTATATGGATGTGGTGGCGCTGGCGCAGATGGGTTTCCCGCAGGCAGTGGCGACCCTGGGCACGGCGTGCACGCCGACCCACGTGCAAAAACTGCTGCGCCAGACCGATAACGTGATTTTCAGCTTCGACGGCGACAAGGCCGGCCGCCGCGCCGCCCGCCGCGCGCTGGAAGCGAGTCTCGCCCACGTGTCGGACAATAAAACGATCAAATTCCTGTTCCTGCCCTCGGAACACGATCCGGACAGCTATATCCGCGAATTCGGCGCCGAGGGGTTTGAACAGCAAGTGCACGAAGCCATGCCGCTGTCGCAATTCTTGCTGAAAGAAGTATCGGGCGAGCATGATCTGTCGGAACCGGAAGGGCGCGCCCGCGTGCAGTTCGACGCCAAGCCGCTGCTGCAGCTGATGGCGCCGTCGTCCTTGCGCCTGCAGATCGTGCGCGGCCTGGCGCAACTGACGCAGTCTACGCCGGCCGAGATCGAAGCCCTGTTCGAGCTGGCCAAGCCCGTTGCCGTAGCGCACCGCGCGCCGCCGAAATCGGGCCGCCCCGTGCCTGTCGGGCTGGAATTGAAGATCATGCGCATGCTGGTGGCGCATCCGCCGCTGACGATGCGCATTGACGAGGCCGCCCTGGCCGCCTTCCAGCATCTGGGGCCGGATGCGGCGCACAGCCTGGGGCAGCTGGTGGCCGTGGGCCAGGCCTTGGGCGAACACGGCAGTTTTGCCGCGCTGGCGCAGCAGTTGAAGGAGCTGGGCAGTGAGTATGACGAGATCATCGGCGAGATCGCGGCCGGCACGGAATCCGATTACGACAGCGAATTGTCGTGGCTGGTGAGTACCATCCGCGAGATCAAATTGAATGCCTTGAAGGCGGAATTGCAGCAATTGTTTGCCTCGGGTTTGCCATCCGAGAAAATTGGTGTACGCTACCGCGAAATCATGCAGGAGCAGGGGGCGTTGGAACGCGAGCGCGATGCCGAGTTGGTGAATCGCTAACCTTGCTCTGAGGGTATGGCGCGCACTGGAAAAACATTTTTCGCGTGCTATAATTAAATGCTAAGTATTGTGTGCTTTGGCAAGCTAGTTCTGTTTCGTAAATAGTATTTGTTTTCAGTAAGTTAGGCTCTTGATCGGCGCGGTGGATCGTGTCGGCAGCCAGGGCCAACAGGCGCTTTCGGCGTTGCGGGCAAGGCTCGCAGACGCTGGCAAGCCGCGCCAGGCTCTCGCTCCCAACGCGGTCGATGCAGGAATTTTTGCCGAGGCGGCTGGCAACAGCCGGTGGACAGGAATTGCTGCGCTTCCCGCGGATCGTGGCCGATGAGGTGTAAGTAACGTAACAGTGTCGAATTTGCGTAGTCGGCAGGTTCGAAGATGGTGGTTCCCGCAGGTAGACAGGGAACTGGCAGCAAACTTTATCCTAATCCACCGTAAAGCAAGTCGTTGTGTAATCGAAAGCGCCTGTGCCAATCAAGAAACCCGAATCCAAAGCGGCTGCAAAGCCCACTAAAGTTACCACGAAAGCCGAAAAGGCGCTCGACCGGCCAGAAGCGCGCGTCACCAGCGCGCCCGTGGTCAGCCAGACCACCGACGCCGCCACCCTGGCCGCGATCGATACGTCCGGTTATGTCTTGCCGTCGGTAAAAGTGCCAGGCCGCCGCGGCCGCAAGCCTAAAGAATTCCAGCCAGAAAATGATGAAGTCGCCGCCCTGAACGCCGTCGAGCGGGCCGAACTGAAGGCCGTCGACAAGGCCAAGGCCAAGGACCGCAAGGCGAAAGAGCGCGCACTGCTGAAGGACGCGTTTTCGTCCGACACGGAAGCGAGCGAGGAAGAACTCGAGCGCCGGCGCCAGAAACTCAAGACCCTGATCAAGTTCGGCAAGGAACGCGGTTTCCTGACCTACGCGGAAATCAACGATCACTTGCCTGAAAACATCGTCGATCCGGAAGCCATCGAAGGCATCATCGGTACCTTCAATGACATGGGCATCGCCGTCTACGAGCACGCGCCCGATGCGGAAACGTTGTTGTTGTCCGATAACGTTGCCGTCGTCACCAGCGACGACGAGGCGGAAGCGGCAGCCGAGGCCGCATTGTCGACCGTCGACTCCGACTTCGGCCGCACCACCGACCCCGTGCGCATGTATATGCGTGAGATGGGCTCGGTCGAGCTGCTGACGCGCGAAGGCGAGATCGAGATTGCCAAGCGCATCGAAGATGGCTTGAAAGACATGATCCAGGCCATTTCCGCCTGCCCCGTGACGATCGCCGAGATCATCGCCGCCGCCGACCGTATCGCCAACGAAGAGATCAAGATCGACGAAATCGTCGACGGCCTCGTCGATGAAAACGAACCGGTCGCCGCCGCCCCTGTCGTGGCCGCACCCGTCGAAGAAGACGAGGAAGAAGGCGAAGCGGAAGAAGAGGAAGAAGAAGAGGAAGAAGAAGCGAGCGCTTCGGGCGCCGCCGGCTTCTCGGCCGAGCAGCTGGAAACCCTGAAACGCACGGCGCTGGAAAAATTCGCCATCATTTCGCAGCAATTCGACAAGATGCGCCGCGCCTTCGAGAAAGAGGGCTACAACTCGAAACCGTACGCCAAGGCGCAGGAAGCCATTTCGCAAGAATTGCTGGGCATCCGCTTCACGGCCAAGGTCGTGGAAAAGCTGTGCGACACCCTGCGTGGCCAGGTCGACGAAGTGCGCCATATCGAAAAGCAGATCCTCGACGTGGCCGTGAACCGCTGCGGCATGCCGCGCGCCCACTTCATCAAGGTTTTCCCGGGCAATGAAACCAACCTCGACTGGGTCGATGGCGAAGTCAACGCAGGACACGCGTACAGCGCCATCCTGGGCCGTAACATTCCGACCGTCAAGGAACTGCAGCAACGCCTGATCGACCTGCAAGCGCGCGTTGTACTGCCGCTGCCTGACTTGCGCAACATCAACCGCCAGATGGCGGCCGGTGAAATGAAGGCGCGCAAGGCCAAGCGCGAAATGACGGAGGCCAACTTGCGCCTGGTTATTTCGATCGCCAAGAAATACACGAACCGCGGCCTGCAATTCCTCGACCTGATCCAGGAAGGCAATATCGGCCTGATGAAGGCGGTCGACAAGTTCGAGTACCGTCGCGGCTACAAGTTCTCCACGTATGCGACCTGGTGGATCCGCCAGGCCATCACGCGCTCGATCGCCGACCAGGCGCGCACGATCCGCATTCCCGTGCACATGATCGAGACGATCAACAAGATGAACCGGATCTCGCGCCAGATCCTGCAGGAAACGGGCGCGGAACCCGATCCGGCCACCCTGGCGATCAAGATGGAAATGCCCGAGGACAAGATCCGCAAGATCATGAAAATCGCCAAGGAACCGATCTCGATGGAAACGCCGATCGGCGACGACGACGATTCCCACCTGGGCGACTTCATCGAGGACAACAACACCCTGGCGCCGGCCGACGCAGCCCTGCACGCGTCCATGCGCGGCGTCGTCAAGGACGTGCTCGATTCCCTGACGCCACGCGAAGCGAAAGTGCTGCGCATGCGTTTCGGCATCGAGATGTCCACCGACCACACGCTGGAAGAAGTGGGCAAGCAATTTGACGTGACGCGCGAGCGCATCCGCCAGATCGAAGCCAAGGCGCTGCGCAAGCTGCGCCACCCATCGCGCTCCGACAAGCTGAAAAGCTTCTTGGAAGGCAACTAGAAGCCAATAGGGCTTGACGTACGCCCCTGATACCCCTATCCTCGCGTGTCCGTTTCCAAAACGGCCGCGCGAGGCGGGCATCAACAGCGCCGCCACGCCGCAGTCCCCGGGCCTCTAGCTCATGCTTGGTTAGAGCAGCGGACTCATAATCCGTTGGTGCCGTGTTCGACTCACGGGAGGCCCACCATTTTTACGTAGCTGCTCATGGGCAGCTATGATCCGTACTACCTCGTCTGCAGGGACGCCCGACTCTTCAATGATTTTTATAGTCGTATGGAAGTCGGGCACTCTCTCGCCATTAACATAGCGATCCAGTGTCTTCTGAGGCACGCCCCACGCCTTCGCTACAGGCAGCACTTTTCTACCTTGCAACGCTCTTGCTATCAATTCCTGATATTCCATAGTATTTTCTCATTGGCAATTAGTCCAAATGGACATTAATATCGCACTTAGCTAGTCCGAACGGACATTTTAATTTGTCCGATTGGACGAAGTTAACGATAGCACAGATGCGTCTGCCGTCAACCATATCGAGCGTTATGCATTGCCATTAGCTGGTCTTCGATATCGCGTCGTATCTGTTCTGTTGTTGGAATGCTCGGATATCGAATGGTGGTGTATCCGGCCTGTTTGAGCATGGCGTCTCGCTCACGGTCGTGATGCTCTCGGCCAATGTGGCTGCGGTCATCTAGCTCGATCACTGCGATGACGTTCATTTGTTTGCTGCATAAAACGAAGTCGGCCACTTTTCGGTTGAAGCGATTTCGGGATTGCCAGCCTTCGGCAGTCACAAGCGCGGAAAACGAGACCTGAGCAAGCACGATGCATTCAGGGAGGGCCGAAGACAGCACGGAAAACATTTGCTGTTCGCGGTTTGTCAGTAGCTGTTTTCGCTTCAGTGTTAATGGCCCCGTTGGCTTCTTGCGTTTTTCATTTACGAGGCTGGTGACGATAAAAATGATCGCCATAGCGACGACGAAAAATTGAAGTTGGCTCATAGGTTTTTAGGTAGTTTCATTGTTGGTGAAGTTGTTAAAACCATAGCACAGCCGTGCTCCATTGCTCTAGCGGGCAAATCTACTAAAGAGAGAAGAAAATGAAAAACACTATCCAAATTTTGCATGTCACCCAAGTGGCTGGCCGTTCGAAAAAAACCGGCAATGACTACGATATGCGCATGGCGCAATGCATCGTTCACAAGCCAAACCGCGATACCGGCGTCATCGAGCCGTTAATCGGTGAACTGGTCTTGCCGGAGCGCTTCAAAGACACTCAGCCGGGCATGTATGAGGTCGAATTTGAAGTATCGATCTCGCAAGACAAGCGTGTCGGCGCGCAGGTCTTTTCCATCACTCCAATTTCCGCCGCATCGCAAGCAAAATCTGCTGTCGTGGCCCCTGCCGCTAAGGCGAATCCTGCTCAACAAACTTCCGCGTAATTTTCTATGCCTGTCTGCGTTGAAGGAATGTCCGTCACCACGACGCCTCGTACGCCGGGACTTACTCCGTACATTCCTGTTCCTTTTCGTAATGATCCCAATGCTTGCACTTGGGTCATGCAAACCGGTCGTGAATACGCTGAGGCGCAGGCTGCTCAACAGGAGTTACAGGATATGTTTTTGCCGGTGATTTTGGTCGTTATTTTTGTCCTCGGCTGGATAGCGGGGGCGCAACGATGATGCTGCTTAAAAATCTCTGGCCCGTTCTGTTTTTGGCTGGCCTGTTTGTCTGCGGCGTGTATCTGGCCAAGTACGTTATTGCCCGTTTTTTGGAGCACAAATAATGACTATCGCCGCTGTCGTTGGCTATGCCTTGGGTGCGTTTGGTATTGGGTATGCCGCTGGCTCGATACAGCGAATTATCCGGCGCTCTATCGAAATTTTGGATTAGCTCTCTTTTGGCGCGTGGCCGTCGTCAATCGTACTCGTAGGCCAAATTTTAAGGACTTGAACATGAACAAAAATATTCTGCGTGGTTTGGCTCTGGTAGGTGCTGTGGCTGTTTCGGCTGGTGCGTCGGCTGCTGACGATCAAGGTGTTGCCGCGATCACTGCATTGTCCGCCACGGCCACTACCTACATCTCGGCAGCGTTCGCGGTTGCCGTCTTGGTCGCCGGTGGTTTCTGGGGTATCAAGATGATGAAAAAGGCATTCTCGAAGGCTGGCTAAGTCCGGCTCTGTGGTACGGGCGACTTCGGTCGCCTTTTTTTTTGAGGAGGCCGCAATGCCTGTCATTTTAAGTTTTCTTGTGATGCTACTCGTCGTTATGGCTCCTTCATATGCCGGAACAATTATTTTTACCAATGGGTCTACGCGGTATGTCGTATCTTCGCCAGATTGTGCTGGTTTTTTGGAGGCTGTAAAAAAAACGTATCCAGATCCTTCGAAATTAGTTAGTTGTGATGGTCCGGATAGTGGCGGCAATTACACCGTCAGGTTTTCAACTGGTAATGCTGCCCAAATTGGCCATCCGTATGAAGAGTGTGATTTAAAGCGTTTTAATACCAATTTAGATAAGCCGATCGGCCAGCGATGCGAAAGATTCAAATGCAATGACGGTGATGCGCTTGGGTCTTATAAGGTTGCGACAGGTTATTGGCAAATTACTCCGCCTGTACTGAAACAAGCAATTATGTCGGATGGCGATGCGAAAAATTATAAAGTTTGCATTGAGGGCTGTGTAGCTCGTACTACGTCGGTTTCCGCTTGCAATGATTCTCGTACTGTTTCTCCCAATTTGGCATTGGTTAGCTGCAACTTGGCCATGGAAGAAACAAGCCAAAAATGCTCAATTTGGGCCGATCCTACCGATGTGCCGCCATTTAATGGTTCGGTAGGGCCGGGCGATGGTAGCGGTACTGGCACGGAGACTCCTGATCCCAATAATCCGGGAACGGGAACGGGCACCGGCACCGGAACCGGCACAGGCACAGGCACAGGCACAGGCACAGGCACAGGCACAGGCACAGGCACAGGAACCGGCACCGGCACCGGCACCGGCACCGGCACCGGCACCGGCACCGGCACCGGCACAGGAACCGGTACAGGCACAGGAACCGGCACCGGCACCGGCACCGGAACAGGCACCGGCACCGGCACAGGAACAGGAACAGGAACAGGAACAGGTACCGATACGGGGTCTGTCAAGCAGCCTTGCGGCGCTCCTGGTCAATCCCCATGCCGTATCGATGAATCTGGCACTCCCACTCTAGATACAAAGCCGGGTGATGTATGGCTTGATGAGATTAAGTCGGCAAATAAAAGTGGACTGGATCAAATAGGCTCACTTGTGCAAGAGAAATTAATGTATGGCGATTGGTTTCCACAGATCAATACGGCTACCTGCTCAAATCCAACTGTATCTAACCCTATAACTGGCGCGGCATATCAGGTAAATATTTGTACGTATGTCGAAATATTTGCAAAATTTATTTCTGGTGTTATTTGTTTCTTCGCCGTTATTGGTTCCGTTCAACAAGTTGCATCTGCTTCTAAGGCTTAAATCATGCCACTCCTCGGAAATTTACTTGTATCTATTGTCACTTTTTTGATTAGTTTCTTTGGTAGATTTATGGTGCTTGAAAAGGCTTTTCGTCTATCCGCAGTGCTGGTTATGTTGGGGTTCTTCGCTGTGGTTATAACTGCAATGGGATCATGCGCTCGTGGTGTGTGCGCACAGGGCATTGCCGGTATTTCTAATTCGCATCCAAGTTTTGCCGTTGGTCTTGGCATTGCTTTTAACTCTACAACTATGGCGGCTGCTTCTTGTTATGTCACGGTATGGCTTTGCTGCCAGATTTACGTGTTTCAGAAAAAAAGCCTGAACATTGTTGTTAAATAGGCGGTTGATATGGCTGTTTACGCAATCACAGGCAAGCTCGGTAGCGGCAAGGGTAAGGCGGCAATTGACCAGATCAGGCGTTACCTGCGTGAAGGTAAGAGGGTGGCGACGAATTGTGACGTCTTCCTTGAGCACTTGATGCCATCGACGGATAAAAGCGTGGTCATACGTGTGCCAGACAAGCCGTCAGCGGTCGATCTGTACATGGTCGGTAGCGGAAACAGGTTCATCCAGTTTGAGCCAATTTTGCAGTATGGCCGCGCTGGTATCACGGCCATTGCGCCATCGCCAAAGTTGCTGCCGGGATTTGATGAACACCACAATGGCGCGCTCATTCTCGATGAGTGCGGTTCCTGGCTCAATACGCGCAATTTTCAGGACAAGGGCAGGGCGGAAATGCTGGAATGGGCCATCCATGCGCGGAAGTATGGCTGGGACATTTTTTTCATCATGCAGAACATCAGTCAGGTCGATAAGCAGTTGCGCGAATCGCTTCTAGAGTATGTCGTGCGACTGAATCGTCTTGATCGTATGAAAGTGCCGCTTCTGAGTCCTGCCATTGCGTTAATGACGGCTGGCGCATCGTCAGGCAGCATGCCCCGCTTGCATATCGGTGTCGTGCGTTTGGGTGCCTCTCCTGACGGGCTGGTGGCGGATCGTTGGTATTTCCGTGGCGATGATTTGAACAATGCCTATAACACCACGCAAGTCTTTTCTGATAGCTATCCCCATGGCACGCATTCCTTGCTGTCGGCATGGCACTTATCTGCCGTGGCGGGTGTTCCTCCCGATTTCATCGGGCCATTGCAGGCTACGCCTGCTGCCTTGTCACTGTTGCGCCGCAGGGCGCTTCCTCCTAAGCCACCACACAAACATATGTCTAAATTTCTATTCTGTTCGCTGCTGTTGGGCGCTGCCCTTGGTGTTTTTGGATACCACTTCGGCGGCTCATTTTTTGCACATGAGGTTGTCCAGAAAAATGAGGAATTTGTTTATTCGAAGACGATTACAGGCGTCGGCTACATGAATCAGGGGCATAAATATATTGTCAGTTTGTCTGACGGTCGCGTGATACAGGCGTTGCGCTTCCGCTTCGTGGATAGCGGCTGGATAGCGCAGATTGAGCCGGACTTGTGGGTGCGAGGTGTCGCATGAAAAAATGGCTCTTGTACCTGTTGCTTTCGCCTTGCTTGGCGATGGCAAATAACCAGCCCATCGCCATCAATTTGTCCTCTGCTCCGCTGGTGGCATTTGCGCAGGCGACGTACAAAAATCTTCTCGAGCGCGATTTTGTGATTGCGCCGGATGCGCTGGCGTTGGATCGCAAAATTTCGGTTTCTGTGCGGTCGCTGACGCCCCAGCAATTGCCTGTTTTTATTGAAGGCGTACTTGCTGATCAGGGTATCTCGTCTGAGTTGCGCGACGGTGTGTACTACCTGCGTGCTGCACAGTCTTCACGCTTTGCGCAAGCTCCGGTCGTGTCGCCTCCACCTGAGGTCACTACACAAAGCGTGTCGTCGTCTGCTGCAGCGTTGTTTGCGCCGCTGAACAGGCTTAAATCAGATGAGGGATATTTTGACGGTGGGTATGCCAGTGGTGGCGCAGGTAGTACCTCCGGCCGGCGCCGTGATGATGAGTCCGAGGTATACGCGCCGGCTGGCCGTTCGGCTGATTTCTTGGTGCAGGTAGTGGCGGCAGCGTTTGGCCCTCGCAGTGCGGTCGCGGCTGGCAATCAAATTGTGCTTACCGGCAGCCCGGCGGAGTTGAACAAGATGCGCATTCTGCTCGGTGCGCTCGATCAGTTGCCGCGTATGGTCGATGTGTCTGCGTCGTGGGTCGAGGTCACGGATAACGCCAGCTCGGGCCGCGGCATTTCCATCATGGCCAGCGTACTCGGTGCGAAGTTCGGGGCGTCGTTGGGGAGCGTCAATTCGGCGTCTGCGATCAGCTTGCGCGGAACAAATTTTCAGCTAGTGATCGATGCGCTCAATACCGATGGTCGTTTCAAGCAGGTATCGAACAGCCGGATTGTGGGTGACGACTATCAAAAAATGGTGCTGACGGTGGGCGATGAAACGCCGACGATTGCCAGCACTGGCAAAGACAATTCCGGCAACAGCGTGCAAAACATCGTCTATCGGCCTTCCGGCGTCATCGTCGACGTGCTGCCCAATATACTCGGTAGCGGAAAAATCAATCTCGCCATTGATGGGCAAATTTCCAGTTTCAAGCCAACGGCCAGCGGCGTGACGGGTTCGCCCACGCTGATTAAGCGCCAGGTCAAAACAGCGGTGACGGTGAACGACGGCGAGGTGCTGTTGATTGGCGGTTTGAACGATGCGCAAACCGTCGATAGCTCCTCTGGCTTCTCTTTCTTGCCGTCATCTTGGGCCGCTCGATCAGGGACAAAGCTGCATACCGATCTGGTGCTGATCTTGAGCGCGCAAGTTCCGCGTACCTCAGAAAAACGGTGACTTGTCACGCTAATTCCGGGGTGGCGGCACAAGCGGCCCGAAGGGCAAAATCTTTGAGGGCATATCGAAGTCGGCGGTTGATTTTGAAGTAATGGCGCCAGATGGCCTGTGCGCATCGGAGCGAGGAGCGACACGTTTTCAAAGTTTTAGCGGGTAGTCCGCTGTCTCGTTTAGTACCTCGCCGTCACACGTTGGCTGTCGTCGCCCACTTGAAAAGACTGTTTTTGAATTTTCCTTGATATTGCTCAATGCTAGAGCTAGCTTGTTTTGATGTTGCCGGTTGCATCCTAGAGACATTTAGAATTTTTCGGAGACTCAAATGCTAGAACTTTCATTTCATTGCATCGAAGTATGCAAGCTTGCATTGGAGTGCCAGCGTAAAGGCCTGTTCGACGCTATGCATGTTGCCGATGAAATACTGGAGCGCATCCCAAGTGGTGATGAAAAGCTCTCGCCGTGGTTAGAGAAGCGTGTGCAGCAGGCGCTACAGCTAGTTGAAATAAATAGAGCTATCGCAGAGTTGAATTCATATGAAGCATCCAAAGCCTGAGCAAGAACATGACCTGTTTGGCCCAACGAAACGGGGTAGGGGGCGTCCTGTCACTGGCGTGGCTAAGTCCAGTGCGCAACGTCAGAAAGAGCGTAGGGAGCGCTTGCGTGATGATGGCAAGGCTTTTTTAACGGTGCATGTGGATGCCACGGTGCTGGAAGGCTTGAGAGCGTACATTCGCTTCAAGGACATTACGCCGGATCAGGTGATAGAGAAATTATTGCGTCAGCAATTGCTGCGCAAACGGTAGCGGAAAGCTTGGTGCCGCTATCTGCGCGCAGCGCGGGTGGCGGCGCGAAGCGCCGCTAAACTTGTATTAGGGACACTTAAGAACACAGCAGTAGAAAGCGCAGTTACGGGCAAGTGCAGTACAGGATTTCAGATCAGTTTTTGATGGACGAAAAAAAGCCCCAGGCATCTACTAAATGCCCGGGGCCTTCGATAAACCTGCCGTTACAGGATCACCGAATGACCGAATTAGATTATGAAAACGCTTTAGCGTCAATTGATTTCTCGCCTATAGAGCCATCTGCGCAACATCGCCCCGAGTGGTGGGACGATGATGGGATAAAAAATACGTGGAACGACAACTATACGGCCCGTAAGCGCATTTTCCCGGACGGACAGTGCGAAGTGACAGTAACCAAGGAACGGCACTTTGTAGGCCCCGCTAGGCTGCTCAAAACGAAGGCCAAGCGCGGCGAGTCCGAAAACCGCGAAGCAAACGATGATGATGCTGGCCGCCGGGCGAAAAAGAACGTCAAACACTGCTGCAAACAGATTGGCGCTGATCGTATGGTCACGCTGACGTATCGAGAGAATATGGTGGATCGTGAGACAGCACTCAAGCACTGGAAAGCATTCTGCCGCAAGCTCGGCAAGCACAAACAATTTCACTACGTCGCCGTCATCGAGGAGCAAGAGCGCGGCGCGCTGCACTTCCATGTGGCGGTCGCAGGTCGACAAATGTACGCGCTCCTGCGCTCGATCTGGCAAAGCGTCTTGGGCCGTGGGCCGGACGGTGAACAGATGGGGCAAGTCAACGTCCGCGATCCGCATCGTTTCGGCTTCGGCGTCACTGGCGCGCACAAGATCGCCAGCTACATTGCCAAGTACTGCGGCAAAGAGATGCAGTGCAGGGCGCTCGATCAAAAGCGCTATTTCCGCTCCAAGGGCATCGTGGTGCCTGAAGTCCATTCTTGGCGCCTGTTGGGCTGCACGTCGATGCTCAGTGCCGCTCAGGCTGCTTTCCGCGCGATTGAGGGGCATTGTATGGATGGCTTGCAGACATGGTGTAACAACGGTCTTGGCGTCGTATATCTCGCGACTGCTCCGGGCATACCTGATGCTGTGCATGAATGTCCGTTTTGAATGTTGTATAGTTTATTCAATGCAACATTTGGAGTTACCAGGCTATGGGAGTTTCGGAGTCGTCGCAGTTGGTTTTTCCGGTGGATGGCGTCATGCAAAAAACATGGGATGATGCCGTCGCACGTTGGTTACTTGAGAAGGCTGACAAGGCATCTTTAAAGTCGGATAAGTGCATTATTCGTTGGTTGGATCGCTATCTGAGTGGATTGGCGATCACTGATATTACCCGTTCGGTTGTCGATTCTCTGGCTCATAAAAAGATTGCTACTGGCGTTGCGAACGGGACGGTAAATAGGATGCTTGCTTTGCTTCGCTCAATTTTAATACGTGCCTCCGCCGATTGGGAGTGGCTGTCAGTGGCGCCGAAAGTACGTTTGCTTAGGGAGCCGGTACGTCGAGTTCGCTACCTCACAAAAGCACAGGCTGAATCACTTTTGGTACAGCTTCCTCCTCATCTTGCCGAGATGACGGCCTTCTCTTTAGCTACTGGACTTCGTAAGAGCAACGTAACAGGACTATGTTGGACACAGGTCGATCTGAAGCGAAAACTTGCTTGGATTCATCCTGATCAATCTAAGAGCCGTCGGGCAATTGCTGTGCCTCTAAACGTGGATGCCCTTCGCATAATTACTTTGCAGGTTGGAAAACATCCAATACGTGTTTTTAGTTATCAGGGGCAACCTATCGTACAGGTCACTACCGCAGCGTGGTATAAAGCACTAAAGCGTTGCGGGATTGACGATTTTCGCTGGCATGATCTACGCCACACATGGGCAAGTTGGCATGTGCAAAATGGCACCCCATTGAACGTGTTGCAAGAACTTGGTGGTTGGGAGAGTTCACAAATGGTGCGGAGATATGCGCATTTCTCTGCATCACACTTGGCAGTGTATGCAAATAAACTGCCATCATTTTTATAGAATTATAATAAATAGGAAGTGTATGGTTAATCCTGAGCTGCAAACTAGATTAATTTTCTTGGATTCAAATACATATATTTCTAAGAATTTTCAGTTTGGAACATATGAGCTTGAAAAATTACGATCATATATAGATTCGGAGAATTTACATCTACTTATAACCGATGTAAATATCTCTGAAGTGAAGAAACATATTAGGCGGAAGGCAGTTGAGGCTGCGGCTGCGCTACGTGTTGTAGCAAAAGACGCAATGATATTGCGTAATACTCCAGGATTTCCAGCGCATGGGATATTTGATAAGCTTGATGTCGATACTATCTGCTCCGAGATAGAGGGAAATTTTGAGAGATTTCTGGATGGTGGGAATGTTGAGATTGTTTCTGTAAATATAGCCAATATAGATGATATTTTCTCTGATTATTTTTTGGAGAAGCCACCGTTTGATACTGTAGATAAGAAATCGGAATTCCCAGATGCTTTTGTTTTGAGTGCTATATCTAAAATAGCAAAGGATAGGCATCATAAATTATATGTTGTTAGTAATGATGGAGACTTTAAAAGATATTGCGCCGGTAGTGAGCACTTGATATCTATTTCAAAAATAGAGCAGTTAATAGATTTGATTGTTCGTAATAGCGAACAGCTAGCTGAGCCAGCAAAGTTTGCGGATGACATTTACGACAGTATGAAGGATGATATTGAGCGTGAAATTCGGGAGGTTGTAGAAGGGACGCAATTTGATATTGACTCTGTTGATGATGATGCAGACATTGATGAAGTTGATATTGAAAGTCTTGAATTTGTTGAAAAGAGTATAGTTGACGTTTCTACGGAACATGCCACATACGAAGTTAAAATTAAAATGTCGGTAATCGTAAATACGTCATATATTGATTATGAGAGATCGCCATATGATCCTGAAGACGGCGCTTATTTGTATACTTTGACGAATTCAATTGTTACGCGATATAAAACTACCGCAACTGTTTTGGTTAATTTGGTGTACGATGATGGAATTAAAGAGAATGCTGAAATTGAGAGTGTTAATGTTGATGGTGAAGTAAATTTATCTGAGTTGAATAGCGAGATATTGTCTTATTCGTCAGGGGATTTAAGGGATGATGATGAGCAATTTGAACCTTAGTCATTTTTCATATTTAGTGTAGAATATTTTTTTTGAAGATTTTCTGAGAGTGCTTTAGCGTATTTAGGTAGAGCATGTGTCTCATAATCCGTTGGTGCCGTGTTCGACTCACGGGAGGCCCACCAGAATTTAGCAGCAATAGAATTAGCCCCGGCGGGTGACTGCCGGGGCTTTTTTTGCGCGTGACAATTAGCGCAAGGTGTGGTCGTTCGGATGGGCTGGTTCTGGCTTCGTCACTAATTTCATCTTATAGCGGTACGGAGTGCATAGGAGGTGCTGTGTACTTTGCCTGGCGTTCGACCTTGTATTTGCAATTAAGTACGCTACAGGTCATTATCGTTGTTCAATGCGGCTATGGTTGGGCTTGTGTCTGAATGGCGGACCTGAGGTAGTTCGGGTTTTCAGGACAGTTAATTAAGCACACGAAAGTGTGCTTCCACTTGCGCTGGTTGTAGTGGTCAACCCATCCCGGACACTACGTTAAGTTTTTCTTCGGCGACGGC
>RCUH01000755.1_pt1 | contig 29176 bp, 19 predicted proteins | sample 2166191 | NCBI WGS metagenome assembly RCUH01 (sample SAMN09932848, study PRJNA488358) | compost metagenome | feature: garden; material: soil; isolation source: compost soil in an enriched community after 214 h of incubation | place: Germany: Experimental Botanical Garden Goettingen | collected...
GTCTTTGGTTAAAAACGCAAGGGTTTCGTCGTCTTCGGCATATAGTATTTTGAAATTTCTCATTTTTTGTAAGGAATTGATAAAGTTAAGGTAACACCTTTTTCTGAATTGTTTTCGGCTTTTATTTTCCAGTTTTGCAGACTGCAGATTTCTTTTACATAGTATAAACCAAGTCCAAATCCGTTAACTTCGTTGCTTTTCTCGTTCTGAACGCGATAAAACTTATCAAAGATAAAAGATATTTTTTTAGGATTAATTCCGATTCCATTATCAACAAACTCCAATTTTAGAGAGTTATTATTTTCGATAATTTTTATTGTAACCTGAGGTTTTTCATTACAGTATTTGATTGCATTATCCAGTAAATTGTAAACTAAATTAGCAAAATGAAAAGTATCTGTCTCAATTAAATATTCTTTTGAAACGGTTTCAATTGTAATTGAAGCTTCAGGATATTTTAGTTTGATATTTTCTATTGCCTCTTCGATAATCGGAACAATTAAAATAGTCTCTTTTTTAAGTTCTAAAGGAGCATAATCAGACTTTGCAATATTTAGAATTTTTTCAATATGACTATTTAATTTATTTCCCTGATTGATAATGATGTCGGTATAAGTATACAGTTTTTTATCTTCTTTAATTGGCTTTTGCTCAATCAGATATTTGGAAGCAATCAGAATAGAAGCCAGTGGCGTTTTGAATTCGTGCGTCATATTATTAATGAAATCACGCTGTAATTCTGAATATTTTTTATGCTGTAAAAGAGTAAAAATCGAGTAAACATAAATAAGTAGAATCAGAATTAATGCGGTTGAAAGGATAAACCAAAAACGCATTGAACTAAAAAGATAAGTCGTTTCATTTGGAAAACGAACAGCAAAATAATAAACCAGATTTTTATGTTTAGGAAAATAAACAGTTTTTTTGCATTCTGCTTTTTTCTTATAAAGCGAAATATAGTCACCATAGATCATTTCGTCGCTTTGGCAATTGTACATCGCATATTCAAAATCGGTGGTGATATTCATTTTTTTGAATTCCGTTTTCAGATAAAATTCTAAAATATCGGGTTCAAATTCATTATCCACATTTACGATGTAATAGTCATTTGCAATTTTTTGAACTGGATTTTGGACAGGCAGTTCGTGATTGGTTCCTTCGTATAACTTTTTAGCTACTTCCAGTAAAGCAATATGCGCTTTCTGGCTCAGTTTTTTTTGTTCTATTGTAAAAGCCTCTTTAGTCCATAGCAATTGGGCTACCAAAATACTGATGATAGCGACTAATCCTAAGATAATGATGCTGTTGAGTTTATTAATTTTCAAGAATAAAGAATTTTTAGAGTGTAATATTAATCAATTTTGGCCTAAAAACAGGCGGTTAACAAGTCATTAACAAACGTTTGAAACCAGTTAACAGCGACTTGAATTTGTCTGAATTACCTTTGTAATATCAAAAATGAACTATAAACCATTTTAAATATATCAGTTATGAAAATGATCAAAATTTCGATGTTAGCTTTGGCTTTAGGCCTAATGTCTTTTTCGGCAATTGCTCCAGTACAATCTTTAGTTTCAGAAACTGAAGTTTCGGAAACAGCAGGTTCTACAATTGCTTGGAAAGCAGAAACAATTGATGTGGGACAAATTCCGCAGGGAACTCCAAAAGCAATTGTTTACGAATTTAAGAACACAGGAAAAACGGCTGTAGTTATTACAAACGTGCAAGGATCTTGCGGTTGTACAGCGACAGATTATACAAAAGAGCCAATTCAGGCTGGTAAATCTGGAAAAGTTACTGCGACTTACAATGCTGCAAACAAAGGCGCTTTTACAAAAACAGTAACTGTTACAACTAGTGCAGAAACAACACCAAAAGTACTTACTCTAAAAGGGACAGTTATTTAATTAGAATTTTAATAGGTTGGTTATATGGCGAAAGCTCCAAACATGTTAATTGTTTGGAGCTTTTTATTTTTTATTAACCGCTTAAACTTCAAAAAAATAAGGCTTAAGATTTATTTCTGAGTTCTTTGTTTTAATAGATTTTTTTCTACTTTTAATCAAAAATTTTGAGTTATGAAAATCTGGTATACGCCTATTATTGCTATTGTTTTTTTAGTTGTTTTTTCGTGTAATTCGAAAGCTGATAAAAAAGAGGAAAACTCGATAAAAACGGTTGAAAAAGTCCCTGAATTAAAGCTTACAATCGACAGTGTTCGTATTGCAAAGTTTTATGAAAATTATCCGAAACTGGATAAATTTAAAAATGATGTAACTGCTTTATATCAAAAAAATAATTCGACTCAATTATGGCAGGATAATAAAGGTGTGGTTGAATTTGGAAACACCTTGTTTAATCAATATAAAAATTTAGATCAAGAAGGATTAAAAGCTAATTATCCTTATAATGAGCAATTAAGTTCTGTTTTTGATAATAACGCAAACACCAAACTTTCAAAAGAAGATACCGATCTGCTTCTTTCTAATTTATATTACTATTATGGTGAAAAAGTAGGTGGTTTTGACGAAAAAACGGTAGTTTCTTTAGAATGGCTTTTACCTCGTAAAAAACTGAACTACCAAGTGCTTTCAGATTCTATCTTTAAGAAATCAACTATTTTGGATGATAAAAAGAAAAGGATGTTCAGCCAGTATTACAAACTTCGTGATGCGCTTAAAGAATATAGAGAAATCGAGAAAAATGGCGGATGGAAAACTATCGAAACGGATGAAGATTATAAAGCTTTAAAAGTTGGTGATTCATCAAATGTTGTTGCTCAAATTAGAGAAAGACTTTTTATAACTAAGGATCTAAAAGAAGACACCAAAAGTACAGTTTGCGATACAGTTTTGATGAAAGCCATGAATAACTACGAATTGCGCCATGGTTATACTCCAAAAAACACCATTTTATTAGAGCATATAAACGATTTGAATATTCCTGTTTCTGAGCGTATCAAAACCATTATTGTTAATATGGAGCGCTGCCGTTGGATTGATCCAGAATTAGAAAAAGGACAAAAGTATATAGAAGTTAATATTCCTGAATTTAAATTGTATATAGTTGAGGATGGTAAGATTTCTTTTGTATCTCCTGTAGTTGTGGGAAGGGCAATGACAAAGACTGTTGTTTTCAGCGGAATGATGAGCAATATTGTTTTCAGTCCATATTGGAATGTTCCGCCAAGTATTATCAAATCGGAGATAAAACCTGGAATGGCTAGGGATAAAAACTATTTGCAAAAGAAAAATCTAGAATGGAATAATGGAGCTGTTCGTCAGCTTCCAGGTAAAAATAATTCACTTGGTCTGGTGAAATTTTTATTTCCAAATTCAAGCAATATTTATCTGCACGATACACCTTCAAAAAGTTTGTTTGAAAGAGAAAGCCGTGCTTTTAGCCATGGTTGTGTACGTGTCGCAAAACCTCGTGAATTAGCAATAGAATTATTAAAAGTTGATTCGCAATGGAATCCTGAAAGAATTGATAAAGCGATGCACGCAGGAAAAGAAAGCTGGTACACGCTTAAGAAAAAAGTTCCGGTTTACATTGGCTATTTTACCGCTTGGGTAGATCGACAAGGTAATTTGAATTTCTATAAAGATATTTATGGAAGAGATGAAAGTATGATTAAACTCTTAACTGAAGAATAAACCTTTAAATTCCAATTTCAAAAAATCCAAATTCCAAAATTGGCATTAAAATTTAATTCGGTTTAATTAGTATAAGAAAAGTTTAGGCCACAGATTAAAAAGATTAGCACAGATTTTTTTATAATCTTTATAATCCTTTTAATCTGGGGCAAAAAATAATTCGCGGAAATTCGTGTAATTAGTGGCAAAAAAAAACTATTTCGCTAAAACATCAACACATTTATAAAAGCGTTTGGTGTAATGTTCTGTATCAAGTGCTGTTATAGTTACTTGCTGTGCTTTTCCTGAAGAAGCATGAATAAATTTTGATTGCATTCCGTTGGCTTCACAAATAATTCCCAAATGACCAATAGCGGTTTTGTTTTTATAGCCATAAAAGACAATAATATCTCCAACCTTAAAATCTTCCGGTTTTAGAGTTTTTCCCAAGTTTTTATATTCTCCAGAACTTCTAGGTAAACTTATACCATAATTTTTAAAAACATAAGTCACAAAACCTGAACAGTCAAATCCTTTTTGAGGATTACTGCTGGCGTATACATAAGGAGTTCCTAAATATTGTTTGGCGTAAGCAATAATAGAATCACGATTGATTTCGGTTTGAGTTGGATTGTTTTGAATTTGTTTTTTTTCCTTTTTTAAATTGAAAGAAGAAAGAGTGATAAAAAACAGTAAAGAAATTAAAGTTAGGGCTTTCATTTTTGTTGATTGTAAAAGTGTAAAACGGCAAAGATAGAGCTAAATTGTGGGTTGTTCTTTAAAAAGTAAGAATTAACACGCATAATTATCCGAATGATGGGTTTGTGTGGTGTTTTTTTATTACTTTTTGACATTTTAGTATCTTTTTGGATAATCTCTTTCCAATATATTTGTGAATCGTATTTATATTTTAACAAATAAATTATGTTTCCCAAAAAAATAGCTATTTTAATTTTGTTTTTGCTGATTTCAGTTGTTTCAAATGCGCAAACTCAGAATTCAAGTAAAACTTTTTTATATCAAGGTCGCATTGATAAACTTCAAAATGATCAGGTTATTTTAATTGGAACAGCTTCTTCGGTTTCGTTTAATTTTACAGGAAATGAATGTTCAATTTCCTTTCAAAGTGTCGATTCTTATGAGCATCATAACTATGTGCAGCTGGTTTTGGACGGAAAGTATATTGGGAAAATTAGAATTGAAAAAGGAGCGATCCAGTCATTTTCAATAAAAGTTACAGAAAATATAAAAAAGCACACATTAGAGATTTATAAAAATACAGAAGCCCAAAGCGGTAATATCTTGTTTGCTGGAACTACGGCAAAACTGGTTCCGATTTCATTTAAAAAGAAAAAGAAAATAGAATTCATTGGCGATTCCATTACTTGCGGCGCAGCAAGCGATCCGTCAGATATTCCTTGTGATAAAGGAGAATATATGGATCATCATAATGGGTATTATGCTTATGGACCAACGCTTTCAAGAGCAATTGGTGCAGACTATTTAATGAGCTGTGTTTCGGGAATCGGAATGTATAGAAACTGGAATGATGAGCACAAAGACGAAGCGATAATGCCTGATGTTTATCCAAATTTATATCTGACAAAAGATGCTTCAAAACCGAAATACGACTTTGCTTTTCAACCAGACATTATTAGTATTGCTTTAGGAACTAATGATTTTTCTGGCGGAGACGGAAAAAAAGAACGTTTGTCTTTTAATGCTGAAAAGTATGTTTCGAATTATGTAAACTTTATCAAAATGCTTTATAAACATAATCCGAAAGTGCAGATTGTAATTACAAATAGTCCAATGGTTGGTGGAGATAGAGCAGTAGTTTTTGAAGATTGTCTGAATAAAGTTAAAAATGCTTTCGCGAATGATAAAGTGCACAAACCAATCCAGATTTTCAAATTTAAACCAATGATTCCAAATGGCTGTACCGGACATCCTGATGTGGCAGATCACAAGGTTTTGGCAAACGAATACGCACCATTTTTAAAGAAACTGCTAAATGAAAAATAATATCTATAAGTTTGTTTTCTTTTTATTGATTTCCAGTACTATGATGGCAAACGTCTCGCTTCCGAATATTTTTGGTGATAATATGGTTTTACAGCGTAACTCTGAAGTGAAAATTTGGGGTTGGGCAAATCCTAAAGAAGAAATTAAATTAATTTCGAGTTGGAACAATACGGAATATAAAACCGTTGCCAATAATCAGGCAAAATGGGAAATTACTATTAAAACTCCAGAAGCGGGAGGGCCTTTTACCATTTCTGTAAAAGGTTACAATGAAGTCGTTTTAAAAAATATTTTGATTGGTGAGGTCTGGCTTTGTTCAGGTCAATCAAATATGGAAATGTCGGCAAGCTGGGGAATTGATGATGGAGAAGAAGAAGCCAAAAATGCTACGAATCCGAATATTCGATTTTTTACTGTTCCTAAATTAACAGCCGAAAGTCCACAGAATAATTTATTAGGAAATTGGACTGAATCAACTCCTGAAACCATGAAATATTTTAGCGCTGTTGGTTACTTTTTTGCAAAACGCTTGCGCGAAGATTTGAAAAATGTCCCAATCGGATTAATTTCTTCCAACTGGGGTGGAACTCCAGCCGAAATTTGGATGCCGGCTGAAGTTGTAAATAATGATCCAGTTTTATTAGAAAATGCCAAAAAACTCAACGAACAAGAATATGGGCCAAGACAGCCAGGACGTGCTTACAATGCGATGATTTATCCAATTGTTGGATTTAAAATTGCTGGAACACTCTGGTATCAAGGAGAATCAAATGTGGGTTCTTTGGTTTATGATAAAACTTTAGGTGCGCTGATTACCTCTTGGAGAAAGGAATGGAATGATAATTTTCCGTTTTATTATGTTCAGATTGCGCCGTTTAAAACGGGATCGAATAATTTTTCGAATGTAACGGTAAGAAATTCTCAAAGAAAATTATTGAAAGAAGTTTCAAATACTGGAATGGTCGTGATTAGCGATATTTCAGATACAATTGATATTCATCCAAAAAATAAAAAATCGGTTGGAATTCGTCTAGCGAATTTGGCTTTGGCAGAAACTTATAAAACCAACTCAAATTTGGTAAATGGTCCATTGATTAAAGATATTAAGATTGAAAAAAACAAGGTAATTGTTTCTTTCGATTATGCTGACGGACTTTATTTTAAAGACAAAAAATCGAATCAATTTGAAGTTGCAGGAGCTGATGGAGTTTTCTATCCAGCGGAAGCTTCAATTAAAAATTACGAAGTGATTTTGACAAGTAAAAAAGTAGCTTCTCCATCAAAAGTGAGGTTTGCATGGGGAAATACAACGCAGTCAGATTTGTTTAATAAAGCGAATCTGCCAGCTTCTTGTTTTACGTCGGAATTTTAGATTTTAGAAAATAGAAAATAGAATATAGAATATAGATTTTAGATTATGATCTGTTTTGTCAGGCTGAGCGAAGTCGAAGCCCCGCAAAGTGAGATATAAAGTTTGTCATCCTGAGGAACGAAGGATCACACATGTAACTCGACAAAGTTTGGCGAAGTTCTGTATGGAGTTTCTAGTGTGATCCTTCGTTCCTCAGGATGACAAGATAACCGAAAACGCTCTTTTGAAAACGATTTGCGTGAGGGATAGAGGCGGTATCCTTTTGTGAAGAGAAACGGAACAAAAGATAAAGCCGAAAGCCCGACCCGCCTTTTTCGGCGGGACACGCCAAAATAGAAAAACTTAGAATCTTAGTGACTTAGGACCTTAGAAGCTTAAAAAAAACTAACTAAACCACACATGAAAAATAAAAAAATAATAACCATTGGGATTTTTTCCCTGTTTACTGTTGGAAATATGAATGCACAAAAAAAGCCGTATCTGGATAAGAATAAAACTGTTGAGCAGCGTATAGATCTGCTTTTGCCGTTAATGACGCTGGAGGAAAAAGTAGGGCAAATGAATCAATATAATGGTTTTTGGGATGTTACTGGACCTGCGCCAAAAGGCGGAACAGCCGAATTAAAATACGAACATTTACGAAAAGGATTGGTTGGCTCGATGCTGACAGTTCGTGGTGTAAAAGAAGTGCGTGCGGTGCAGAAAATTGCGGTTGAAGAAACCCGTTTGGGAATTCCGCTAATTATTGGTTTTGACGTAATACATGGTTATAAAACGTTAAGCCCGATTCCGTTGGCAGAAGCGGCGAGTTGGGATTTGGAAGCGATTAAGAAATCGGCAGCGATTGCGGCAGATGAAGCTTCGGCATCTGGAATTAACTGGACTTTTGGTCCAAATGTCGATGTTGCAAATGATGCGCGCTGGGGACGTGTTATGGAAGGCGCGGGAGAAGATCCGTATTTGGGAAGTAAAGTGGGGTATGCCAGAGTAAAAGGTTTTCAAGGAGAAACTGTTGCCGATTTGGCTAAAGTAAATACCATTGCGGCTTGTGCGAAACACTTTGCTGCTTACGGCTATGTTGAAGCAGGTTTGGAATACAATATTGTAGATATCAGTAATTCTAAATTGTACAATTCGGTTTTGCCGCCTTTTGAAGCTACGGTTGACGCTGGAGTTCGTACATTTATGAATTCGTTTAATACGTTAAATGGCGTTCCTGCAACTGGAAATGCCTTTTTGCAAAGAGATATTTTAAAGGGAAAATGGAAGTTTGATGGATTTGTAATTTCTGATTATGCTTCGATTCGCGAAATGATTGCGCACGGTTATGCAAAAGATGAAGCCGATGCAACAGCAAAAGCGGTAATTGCGGGTTCTGATATGGATATGGAATCGTATTTGTATGTGGCAAAATTGGTTGATTTGGTAAAATCTGGAAAGGTAAAAGAAGCTTTGGTTGATGATGCTGTTCGCAGAATTCTTCGTGTAAAATTTGAATTAGGGTTATTTGATGATCCGTACAGATATTGCGATGAAAAACGTGAAAAAGAAGTTGTTGGAAGTAAAGCCAATAACGATGGTGTTTTGGATATGGCGAAGAAATCTATCGTTTTATTGAAGAACGAAAAGAATTTGCTTCCGCTAAAAAAATCTGGACAGAAAATCGCTTTGATTGGAGCTTTAGCAAATGATAAAAATAGTCCGCTGGGAAGCTGGAGAATTGCAGCTTCTGACGATACTGCGGTTTCGGTTTTAGAAGGAATGCAGCAATACAAGGACAATCAGCTGACTTTTGAAAAAGGTGTTGATTTGTTAAAACAAAAAGCAACTTTCTTAACGGAAACAGTTTTTAATACAACAGAGAAAAGCGGATTTGAAGCAGCGAAAAAAGCAGCAAAAAATGCCGATGTTGTGGTAATGGTTTTAGGTGAATACGGTTTCCAAAGCGGTGAGGGAAGAAGTAGAACTGATTTGAACTTGCCAGGTTTACAGCAGGAATTGCTAGAAGAGATCTACAAAGTAAATCCAAATGTAGTTTTGGTTTTAAATAACGGTCGTCCCTTGAGTATTCCATGGGCAGCAGAAAATGTTCCAGCAATTGTAGAAGCTTGGCATTTGGGAACTCAGGCAGGAAATGCAGTTGCTCAAGTTTTATACGGAGATTACAATCCGAGCGGAAAATTACCAATGTCGTTTCCTAGAAATGTAGGTCAGGTGCCAATTTATTACAACAAATACAGTACAGGAAGACCAATTGACAGCGATAAAAATGTTTTCTGGTCGCATTATATGGATGTAGAGAAAACGCCTCAGTTTCCGTTTGGTTTTGGATTGAGTTATACTAAATTCGATTATAAAAACTTGAAATTGAATAAAACGGTTTTTGCAAAAGGAGAAAAAGTTGAGGTTAGTATTGAGGTAACGAATTCAGGGAATTATGATGGAAAAGAAGTTGTTCAGTTATACATTCATGATGAATTTGCAAGTATCGTTCGCCCAATAAAAGAACTGAAAGGTTTTGAATTGGTTAATCTGAAAAAAAGTGAAACTAAAACGGTAAAGTTTACTTTGACGGATAAGGAACTTGGTTTTTATGATAATGAAGGAAATTATCTAGTAGAACCGGGAACTTTTAAAATTATGGTTGGAGGAAGCTCTGATAAAGGTTTGCAGAGTGGTTTTGAAATTAAAGACTAAAAGGTTTTTGCCACGAAGGCACTAAGACGCTAAGTTTTTTTAATCTCGCAAAGACGCAGAGTCGCAAAGTTTAGTTTTTAAAAATAAGATTGAATAGTGTCCAGCTTAAGCTGGATTAAAATATAAACACAATCTAAAAGGCTTTAGCCAAACCTACAAAGTTTGGCTAAAGCCCTTTCTTATTCAAATCTTATTCCCCTAGCTGAAGCTAGGGGCTATTCAAAAGAAACTTTGCGACTCTGCGACTTTGCGAGATTTATTAATCATATAAAATTTTTTCCCGCAGATTTAGAAGATCAAGTAGATTTTTTTAATCTCCAAAATCTGCTAAATCTGCGGGAGTTTTTTGTATTTTTAAAATCTATTAAAACTCCAATTTTTAAATTAAAACAATGAAATATAACAGATGCGGAAAAAGCGGATTGCTGCTTCCAGAAATTTCTTTAGGATTATGGCATAACTTCGGTTCGGTTGATAATTTTGAAAATGCCGAAAGTATTGCCATTGAAGCTTTTGATAAAGGAATTACACACTTTGATTTAGCAAATAATTACGGACCAGTTCCAGGTTCTGCTGAAGAGAATTTTGGTAAAATCTTATGGCATAATTTTCAAGGGAATCTACGTGATGAAATCGTGATTTCTACTAAAGCAGGTTATACAATGTGGAAAGGGCCTTATGGAGATTGGGGTTCGAGAAAATACCTGCTTTCGAGTTTAGATCAGAGTTTGAAACGAATGAATGTCGATTATGTAGATATTTTTTATTCACACCGTCCAGATCCAGAAACACCGATTGAAGAAACGATGATGGCTTTAGATCACGCTGTTAGAAGCGGAAAAGCTTTGTATGTGGGAATCAGTAACTATTCTGCAGAACAAACTCGAGTTGCTGTTGATGTTTTAAAACAATTGGGAACGCCTTGTTTGATTCATCAAGCAAAATACTCGATGTTGGAACGTTGGGTAGAAAATGGCTTATTAGATGTTTTGGAAGAAAAAGGAGTAGGCTGTATTGCGTTTTCACCTTTGGCACAAGGACTTCTGACTGATAAATATTTAAAAGGAATTCCAGAAAATTCTCGGGCTCATAATCCAAACGGACATTTGAGAGAAGATGAGGTGACGCAGGAAAGAATTCAGAAATTAATTCAGCTGAATGAAATTGCCCAGAATAGAAATCAGTCTTTGGCACAAATGGCTTTGGCTTGGCTTCAAAAAGATAAACGAATTACTTCTGTTTTAATTGGAGCGAGCTCTGTAAAACAATTGTGTAATAACATTGATTGTCTTCAGAATACTGATTTTTCGCAAGATGAATTGAATGCGATTGAGAGTATTTTATCTTAATATCAAACCTAACAGGTTTTTAAAACCTGTTAGGTTTCTACTATCTTTCTTAATTATTTAATAATCATCGCCAATCCGCCTCCGCTAGCCAAACGATATTTTAACTTGGTTGTCGAATCAACAGTAATAATCTCTTTTTTATAATCAGTTGCGGCTTTATCAGCATTTACACCATCAGAGAAAACTTCTGCTTGAAATTTTTTACCTTTTTCAAGGAAAGAAAAATCAATTGTAATGTCTCTAGAATTCCAATTTGTAATCGCGCCTAAATACCAAGTATTTCCTTTTCTTCTAGCGATAGAAACGAATTTTCCAACTTCTCCGTCTAAGGCAACAGTTTCATCAAAAGTAGTTGGAACTTTAGCGATAAAATCAGTGCTTTCTTGTTCCTTCATAAAAGCGGTTGGACTGTCGGCCATCATTTGTAAAGGCGCTTCAAAAATCGTGTAAAGTGCCAATTGATGACATCTTGTTCCCTGACTCATAGGTGTTGAATGACTTGGCTTGAATTCGCTTTTGGTCGCATTTCGCATGGCGCCAGGCGTATAATCCATTGGTCCAGCCATCATTCTGATAAACGGAATTGTTACATCATAAAGAGGAACATCGTCATTTGGTGTCCATTTATTGTTTTCTAAACCTTTTACGCCTTCAAAATTTAGAATATTTGGATATGTTCTCTGGATCCCAGTTGGTTTGTACATGCCGTGAAAATCAATAATCAATTTATGATTGGCTGCTTTTTGTGCAATATCATAAACCGAATTTACCATTTTGGCATCGTCACGATCTATAAAATCCACTTTGAAACCTTTTACGCCCAGTTTTGCATAATTGTCAAAAATACCATCAATATTTTCATGCAAAGCCATCCACGAAGCCCATAAAATAATGCCAACATTTCTTTCTTTCGCGTAAGCAATTAAAGCTTCCAAATCTACACTTGGATTGTGTTTCATAATATCGGTTTCAACGCTCCAGCCTTCATCCAAAACCACATATTCAACTTTGTTTTTAGAAGCAAAATCAATGTAATATTTATACGTCTGCGTATTGATTCCCGCTTTAAAATCTACATTGTAAATATTCCAATCGTTCCACCAATCCCAAGCTACTTTTCCAGGTTTTATCCCTGTGATGTCTTTTATTCTTGATGGTTCAGCCAATTTCTGAACCATGTCATTATTGGCTAAAGCAGCATCATTTTCAGAAATGACAATCGCTCGCCACGGAAAAGTTCTAGTTCCTTTTGTTTTTACCAAATAATCGGCTCTTTCAGTAATCAGTTTGTTGAGGTAATTAAATCCGCCGTTGGTTTCTTGAGTTGGATATTTAGAAAAACGAGATTCGAAACCTGTTTTGGTTTTATTGTTCGTCACAAATAATCCCGCATAATCTTCGAGATCAGCTTCTAAGAAAACTGCTTTTTTATGGTTTTTATAATCAATTAGAAAAGGTAAAAAAGCCAAAGTATCTTTAGAGAATTCGCTGATTTTTTTGTTTTCGTAATGCGATTCAAACGAAGAAATAAACTGATCTTTCGGATTTCTTAAATCACGTACATACGGCATCAAAGTATTATAATCCTGATCGAAATTCAAAACGACTTCTTCATCTTTAACCGTAATCTCTTTTTTCTTTTTTGTAATGAAACGATATGCGGCGCCATCATCAAAAACACGAAATTCAAGAGCAAAATCATTTTTGAAATTTAGAATCAGTTTGTTGTATTGATCTTTAACCGTTTTCTTTTTGTATAAAGGTGTTTCAAAAGAAGTATCTACGCTTTCTTTTTTCGAGTTTAAAACAACTGGATTTTTTCCTAAAACCTCATTTTGATCTAAAGTTAAAGACATTTCTGAAGGTGCCAAAATCAAATCCTTTTCATGCGAAATTGACCATGAGATTTTAGCGTTTGCAACGATTTTAACTTCGATTTTTCCGTCAGGAGATTTCAGAATAAAGTCTTGTTTCTTTTGTGAAAAAGAAAGATTTAGGAATAGTAAACAAAAAAGAATAAATGTATTTTTCATTAGGATATTTTTTTAAACCATATAAGTTATATAAGTTCATTTAAAAGTTTGACTAAACTGAACTTATATAACTTATATGGTGGAAAATTAAGTTTACTTTTTCTTTAATTCTGAATTGTATTTTTTTACAATTTCCAAAGTCGATTTATCTCCATTAAAAACAGAATTTAAGCCTTGCGGTTCTTGCGGAGGATCTGTTGTTAAAGGATCGCCTGGATTCCATTTTCCAGTTTCGTTTATTGCTTTTCCTTCACCGCCATAACCCCAGAAATTAGCGGCTCTTAAGGGACCATTATTTTTAACGCTTTCTGCAACTCTTCCAAAAATATAACTGTAAAACTGATTTCTATAAATAGAAGATCCAAAAATATAACTGTAAAATTTATCTCTGTAAATAGAAGGAGCGCCAGCATTCAGGTTTTCATTTTCTCTCGGAAGACCAAATTCTTCAATGATAATAGGTCTTTTCAGATTGTTTGCCACTTTAATGTGATCGTCAATATATTTACCAGCATTTTCGATGGTTTTTGGCATTGTAGCTTCGGCATTATCAGCTTTAAACCAGTTCCAGTTTTTAGGCCAGATATGCATCGTCAAATAATCGATGTTCGGGTTTTGATGTGTTCTTTCGAAGATTTCCATGCTGTCGTTCGAACTATTTTTTCCTTCAGAACCTGTAGAAACCAAATGATTTTTGTCTAAACTGTCAATCAAATCCACAATGTTATTGAGCCATTTCGTGAATTTAACTTCATTTTCTACTGTAAAAAGTCTAGGTTCGTTTCCAACCTGCCAAGACATAATCGTGTTATCTTCATTATATTTCTTTTTAGAATATGCATTTGTTCTTCCAATAATAAACTTCACATGATTGTTTAAAGCTTCCATACAAGGTTCGCAACTATGAAACTGTTCAGTATACGACATAAACTGAGGCCAAGTATTTGGCGGAATATTCGGAACAGGAACTGGACCTTTGCCATTCCATTCCAAATATTGCGACATTCCGCCCGACCATTCCCAGTTATTAGTCAGATACAAAACAGCGTACATATTACGTTTGCTCATTTCGTTAATCAGAAAATCCAATCCGTCCAATAAATCTTCATCGTATTTCCCCTGTTCATATTGTAAAGCAGGACGAACAGTAAAATCATATTTTCCGCCATCAGCACCCACTAAAACACGTAAATTATCGATTCCGTTTTTCTTCATAAAATCCAACTCACGCAAAAGCCTTTTACGATCGCCTATTTTTTTAGAAGCCAGCATACTTCCGTACCAATAATTGGTTCCAATATAAGCGTACGGTTTATCGCCTTTATAAAACTGGTTTCCTTTCACGGTAATTTTTTCCTGCGCCTGGCAAGCAATTGCAGTAAAAATCAAGGCCAATGAAAGGGTTTTAAAAAATCTGTTTTTCATAATTTATATTTTAAGGAGCTAATCCCGCTATCCGCTGTATCTTTTATGGTGAACCCCACCATAAAAGGATGCCGCTTCTATCGGGGCTAGGACTTTATGTTCTGTAAGACGTTTTGGTTTTTATCTGAAACTTTAATTTTCAATTCGATTAATAAGCTCCAGACAAGCGCGCCCATTATGATAGGGACACTTCCAGAATCCAGCTTTATCTTTTTTCATTGTGTAATAATCGTCATAAACGCCCCAAAACCATTCTCCGTTTTTGTGGTCAATTATATGTTTTTTTATGAATTTCCAGTTTCTGTAAACGATATCCAGATATTCTTCATTTTCCGTTAATTGATAAGCATTGTAAAAACCAATTAAGGCTTCGGCTTGTGGCCACCAATGTTTTTCTCCAATTAACTCATTTTTTTCAGGATCAAATTCATACCATAAACCGCCGTCTTCATCTAGACCTTCTTTGGTTGCTTCAGCAATTTGAATGGCATGTTTTTTATAGTTTGCAATCAAAGTTTCATTTGCTGAAATTTCGGCACATTGCTGTAAAAGCCAAGCAGCTTCAATATCATGTCCGTATGAAATAACGTCTGGTTTTTCTTTCCAATTTTCATCAAAAAACAAACGCAAATGTCCCGTTTCGGTATTGATAAAATACTTTTCGATGGTTTCTAATAATTCGATAATCGTTGCCAGCAATTTTTCGTCTTTCCAGACTTTATACAAATTCACATAACCTTCAATAATATGAAGATGCGTATTCATGGTTTTCTTTTCGTTGGCATCTTTTGCGCTCAAACGCAAATCTTCAATAGGCTGCCAATCTCTCGTGAAAGCTTCAAAATACCCTTTGTTTATAGGATCGTAACTATGTTTTTCAATTTTTAGATATAGTTTCTTAGCAATTTCTAAAGCTCTTTCTTCTCTAGAAATGCTATAATATTCAGATAATCCATAAATCGCAAAGGCTAAAGCGTAAATCTGGTTTTTGGTGTCTTTTGGAGTTTTATCCTCATTAATACTCCAAAAAAGACCTCCAAATTTGGTGTCATAAAAATAAGCCTCAAGAAACTCAAATGCTCTTTCTGCCAGTTTTTTGTGGTTTTCGTTATTTGTGGTTTTGTAGCTGGCAGAGAATGTCCAAAGAATTCGGGCATTCAGGACCGAACCTTTTTCTGCATGAACAATTTGATGATCGTTAAAATCGATTTGACCAACAAAACCGCCATTTTTCTCATCTATAGTACGTTGCGACCAATAGTTTAGAATAGAATCCAGTTCTGCGGTTAATTCCGATTTTAAAAGCTTTAATTGTAATGACACGGTATTTTAGATTGCGTTATTTTTTTCGATTTGATTAATGATGGTTTGCACTGAACCTGCCGAAATAAAAGTATCTGCTGGGGTATTTATTACATAATCAACAAGTTTATCTACAGATGAAACCGCCACATGCATTCGAGTATCTGAAGAAGCGTAATAAACGTAAACCGTTCCATCTTCGTCTTCGATCCATCCGTTAGAAAATAAAACATTCGAAACGTCTCCAACTCTCTCGATTCCTTCAGGTCCCATAAAATGCCCGGCAGGAACATGCGTTACTTTCGTAATATCATTCAAATCGGTCATGAACATATACAAAGTATAGCGTAATCCTGCAGCAGTATTACGAACTCCGTGGGCTAAATGCAGCCAACCTTTTGAAGTTTTAATTGGTGCTGGCCCCAAACCATTTTTCAGTTCGTAAATCGTATGATATTGTTTTCCGAAAATAATTTTTTCATCTTTTACAATTGGGTTTTTCATGTCCTCAATATAACCTAAACCGATTCCTCCGCCACTTCCAACATCAATAAAACCATCTTGCGGACGTGTATACAAAGCATATTTTCCGTTTACAAATTCTGGGTGTAACACTACATTTCGCTGCTGTCCTGTATTCGAAATCAAATCTGGAAGCCTTTCCCAGTTTACTAAATCTTTAGAACGCACAATTCCAGCATTGGCTACAGCCGAACTAGTATCTCCTTTTGGAGCTTTTGGATCTTTTCTTTCGGTACAGAAAATTCCGTAAACGTAACCGTCTTCGTGATTAATAAGGCGCATATCGTACACGTTTGTATCGGGTTCTTCAGTTTGTGGAATCACACACGGTTTATCCCAAAATTTGAAGTTATCAATTCCGTTTGGACTTTCGGCGATAGCAAAAAAAGATTTTCGGTCAATTCCTTCTACGCGAACAGCTAATAAATATTTTCCATTCCATTTCATTGCGCCAGCGTTGAAAGCGGCATTTACGCCAATTCTTTCCTGCAAAAATGGATTTGTATTTTCGTTAAAATCAAAACGCCAGTTTAACGGAACATGAGCAGCGGTAACAACAGGATTTTTATAACGTTCGTAAATACCGTTTCCTGCAATTTCTAGTGGTTCATTTTTTTGCTCAATCAGCGTTTTATGTTCTTTTTCTAATGCCGATTTTCTTTCTTGAAAATGGACTGAAGATGTTATTGTTGTCATATAATTGATTTCTATGTCTTTATTTTTTATTGATTTTGATCTCTTTTTTCGTTTAAATCCTGTTCTATAATCTGTAATTTTTCTTCTGATAAAGGGTAAAATGCTATAAAAGCTACTGATATTGCGGCCGCAATTGCTGGCAGTATGCTTAACATTAATTGAATTCCGTTTTGTGCTGTTGCAGTCTGCTCGACATTGGCCTGAAAACCAAAATAACCTAAAAGCCATCCTGCTCCAGCACCACCAATTGTCCATCCGAATTTTTGAGACATTGAGGATGCTGAAAATACCAATCCTGTTGCTCTGCGTCCTTGTTTCCATTCTGAATAGTCAGCGCTGTCGGCATACATGGACCAGATTAATGGAAAAATACAGCCCGCACAAATACTAATTAAAACTTGGAAACTCATAATTAAGAAAACATCTTCTTTTCCAAACAAATAGAAAACAAGACTTAAAATTGCTGCTAAAGCCATTGCTCCAAAAAAGGTTTTCTTTTTTCCAATTTTATTCGCAATTGGTGTAGCGATAATAACTCCGATGATGTTTGCCGCTTGTCCTAAAACCAGATAAATTGACGTTGGTGTCATGTGGAAATCGGTTCCGAAAAGCGAAAAATCAAAATTTACAGAACTGCTCACATAATATTTAAAGTAATAAACAGCAGCCCCGTCGCGGATTGAATTGAATACCAAAGCGCCAATTCCTGCTCCCAATAAAATCCACCAAGGCTTATTTTTCCAAAGATCTTTTAAATCTTCTTTCAGATTATTCTGTTCGTCAGCAATAGGTTTGATTCTTTCTTTTGTAAAGGCAAAACAAGCCCAGAAAAAGACAGTTGTAATTAATCCGAAGACGGCAATTGTTGCCAGCCAGCCCGTTTTAGAATTTAAATTTCCTCCAAAATAATTTACCAAAGGTTCAATTAGCCAAAGCGCTAATAAACTTCCTCCAAAAGCAAAAACCATTCTATAAGACGAAAGTGTATTTCTTTCTTTTCTATCAGATGACATTACGCCCAAAAGCGATGCGTAAGGAACGTTGATTAAAGAATAAATCATCATCATTAACGAATAGGTCACGTAGGCATAGATGATTTTTCCTTTTTCGTCAAAATCTGGAGTGTAGAAGGTTAAAACTCCAATCACGGCAAAAGGTATCGCTACCCAAAGCAAGTATGGTCTAAATTTTCCCCATTTGCTTTTGGTTCTGTCAGCCAGAATTCCAACAATCGGGTCGAAGCAAGAATCCCAGATTCGGGTAATTAAAAACATGGTTCCGACTACGGCAGGTGCCAATCCGAAAACATCGGTGTAGAAAAACAATAAATACATACTGAAAATTTTCCAGAACATAGATGAAGCAGCGTCTCCTAGTCCGTAACCGATTTTTTCTTTTAAACTAATTTTGTCGTGCATTGGTTATTTTTTAAGGTTGTAATTTGTTTTGGGGCAGTTATTTTAATTTTTTCGGTAAATTATTTTTAACACATAGAAGTCTAGCTTTTAGGGATTTACTAAAGTCGTTTCACTTAGAATAATGCACATAGAACTATGTTTTAAAGCTTGCTTTTTCTGTAACCTTAAGCCATAAGTAAAAAATCTATGTTTCTATGTGTTAAAATTAAATTTTGTTCTATTTCACCCAATTGATTATTTTAATTTTTTCGCAATGTCTTTCTCAAAGATCGTTTGGTCAAGATTATAAAAATCAACAAAATCTTTTTCGCTTACTTGTCCAGAAAAGGGAACATAATAATGCATTTTCTGTTCTTTTTCTTGCCAGCCGTGATTTCTCCATAATAAGACATAAGAAATTTTATAATCTCCAATTGCTTTTAGTAAAGTTCCTGTCCACCATTTTGGATCGGGAATAGCTTCGTAGCCAGCTTCAGCCAAAGCCATTGGTTTGTTTTTTTGAAGACAAATCTCATTTAAAATTTTAAATTGTTTTTGAACTTCGCTAATAAATTTCGCTCCGTTTGGATCATCGCTGTTTTGGTAGCTGTCAAAACTTAAAATATCGGCATAATCATCTCCAGGATAATTGGCTAAGAAATCGGCTTCATTGCCAAAACTTCCTGTATTGTAGACATAAATTAGATTGTGAACACCTTTTTTCTGAAGGTAATTGAAGGTGAATTTCCAAGCAGTTTTAAATTCTTCGGGAGTGCAATTTCCTTTTCCCCACCAAAACCATCCGCCTGTAAGCTCATGAAAAGGTCTGAAAAGTATTGGAATATTTTTTCCGTTTTTATCTTTTAAAGACAAAAAGAATGTAGCGGCTTTATCTAGCCAAGAAGTGAATTTTTTATGGTTTTCTGCGCCTGGTAGAATTGTTTTTAGAGAATTTGGAACATTATTCCAAGCGTCTTTTCCAGTTGCTGGATTATCAAAATGCCAACTTATAGTCGAAATTCCGCCTCTCGCATTGGCATCAATAATATATTGTTTCATTTTACCGAAAGGAACGCCGTCAATATTATTGGGTTTGTCATTTTCTAAACCTGCAATATCCCATCCATAAACTGCAGGATAATCGCCTGCAACATCTTTTACGTCGCTTCGTCCGTCTTCATATTTCCATTTTGCGCCGTAAGCCAAATCGTCTTGATGTCCGAATAAGAAACCTTTTTGAGATAATGCATTTAGGTTTTTATACAGTGATTGAGTTTCTGGAGAGGCTTTTTTATCTGAAAGTGACAAAATTGTATTACTGCTGTTTTTTTGCGATTCGCACGAAGCGCTTATGAAAACAGCAGATAGAAGCATAATAAAATGTTTTTTCATTGTCGGACTATTGGTTGTTAATGGAGCTAAACGATAAATATACAATGGTTTACGATTTGAAAAACTATTGTTTGTATTGCTCTAAAATTCTTTAGCGATTTCTCTTTAAAATTATTAAAACTATAAAAAGATATTCGATTAAAAATGATTAATGTTTATTATTAATATTCTTTTTAAAGAAATGATAATTAATTTTTTCAAAGATAAACGGATGATAATAGTGTAATTAATATTATTTTATCAATTATATATCATATTATTGCAATCAAAAACAAACATATTATTTTCCTGAAAATTAATTTTAAGATGGGTACTACGAAAAATTTTTATAGAGAAATTGCACCGCTTGCTGCGAGCGATAGTTTTTTGGTTTTTGATCGTGTAAAAGATAGTTTTGATTTTCCGGTTCATTATCATCCAGAATTTGAGATTAATTTTATTCTAAATGGAAAAGGAGTGAAGCGGGTTGTTGGGGATAATATTGAAGAAATTGATAATGTCGAGTTGGTTTTGATTGGTCCGAATTTATATCACGGTTGGGAATTGAATAAATGCACCAATAAAAAAATACACGAAATAACGATACAGTTTCATAACGATTTATTTCATGAATCTTTGCTTGCAAGGCGTATTATGAATCCGATTCGGGATATGTTTAATAGATCAATTCATGGAATTTTGTTTTCAAAAAAAACGGCTGAAGAGCTGACGCCAAGGCTTGTAAGGCTTTCAAAACTGGATGGTATGGATTATTTTCTGGAAATCACTTCTTTATTATATGATCTAGCGAATTCCAGAAATCAGCGTTTGCTTTCTACTTATACGGTAGACTATGATACGTTTGATGATTATGATAAAATGAAATTGGTTTATGAATATGTGCAGAAACATTTTGCTGAAAAAATTACTTTAGAAGATGTCGCAAGTGTGGCTAGCATGTCTATTATTTCTTTTAATCGATTTATAAAAAAACGTACAGGAAAGACCTTTGTCAATTATATAAATGACATTCGAATTGGTTATGCGGCACGATGGCTGGTAGAGAAAGATATGAGTGTTTCTGAGGTTGCTTTCAAATCGGGGTTCAATAATATTGCGAACTTTAATCGCAGTTTTAAAGCAACTAAAAACTGTACGCCAAGTCAGTATCGTGAAGAATTTTCAGGTCTGAAACGTATTTTATAGTGATACTTTTTTATCACAAATAAATATTATTTTTAACGAAAACGTTTGATTTTTAAGATTTCATTGGTTTTCTTGCATCGTTTGTGTTCTAGAGAGAGGTGTTATTGCGAATAATTTAAAATTTATACGCATTGGTTTTTATTCACTGGTTAGCTCCTTTTGGAGGATAGTTATTGCGAATAATTTAATTTTTATATGATTTTATTTTCATATATGTTTTTTTAATCGCTTACAGTAAAAATATTATCATTAATTGATATAATACTATTGATTTGATAATCCTCTCTGTTATAGATTTGTTAAATAATTTAAAAGTAAAAATTACCCAGGCATTTACTTTTGGATTATGCAATAAACAAATTTAACTAACCAAACACTTATTATGAAAAAACTAATGACTAGCTTCATTCATTGGAAGGCTAACCACAGAGCTGTTCCTTTGATATTATTTTTGTTACTGGCCGGTAATTATATTACGGCTCAGGTAAAAGTTTCTGGAACGGTATCTGATGAGAAAGGATTGTCTATTCCTGGTGCCAATATAATGGTTACGGCTACAAAGAAAACAGCCTCGACAGATTTTGATGGAAAATATGCTGTCGAAGCCCCCGCAAATTCTACTCTTTCTATTTCATTTATTGGATACGTTACACAGACAGTCAACGTAAAAAATGGAGGAACAATCAATGTTGTTTTGAAATTAAGCGCTGAGGATTTGCGCGAAGTACTGGTAAATGTAGGGTATAGAAGTGTAAAGAAAAAGGATTTGACAGGGGCTATCTCTACTGTTACTTCCAAGGATATTGCAGACTCTCCACAAGTATCTGTAGATCAATTGTTGCAAGGGCGTGCTGCTGGGGTAACAGTTACGAACAACTCTGGACAGCCGGGGAGTAGTGTGTCGGTTAAAATACGTGGAACTACTTCTATCTCTGGAACCAACGAGCCATTGTATATTATAGATGGTATTCCGATTTCTGGTGATGCAGCTAATACTGCAACAGGAGGTTCTATTGTTACTGGTTATTTAGGATCGAACACAGGAAACGTAACTTCGAGTCCAATCTCTTTTTTAAATCCGAATGACATTGAAACGATGGATATTTTGAAAGATGCTTCTGCGACTGCGATATATGGTTCTAGAGCGTCGAATGGAGTTGTTATTATTACTACAAAAAGAGGTAAGAAAGGAACAGGGAAAATCACTTTTGATTCTTATTTCTCTGTTCAAAATGTAACTCGTTTGTTGGATACTATGACTTTGAGTCAATATGCTGCACAGCAAAACGCTTTGGCGGCAGTTTATGGTGTTGCGCCGAGAGATGAATTTGCTGTTCCGTCTGTTCTGGGTAAAGGAACAAATTGGCAAGATGAAATTTATAAAACGGCTATAATGAATAATTATCAGGTTTCGTTTTCTGGTGCAAAAGACGGTACTAACTACTATATTTCTGGAGGTTATACCAATCAGGAAGGTATTGTTATTGGTTCTGGTTTTAAAAGATATAATTTTAAAACAAACGTTGACAGTAAAATAAAAGATTGGCTGACTGTTGGAGTGTCTGTTGGTGCAGGTATAACAAATGAAGATATTACTATAAACGGTGCGAGTAATGGTATTATCAGTACTTCTATTTTGTCTACGCCAGATGTTGCAGTAAAAGATACGAATGGCAATTATGCTGGTCCACCAGCAGATGGATCAATTGGGGTTTGGATCAATCCTGTGGCTTCGGCTTTGATGAATACCAATAAGTTGATTAAAAAGAATTTTATAGGGAATTTTTATGCCAGCTTTAGAATTGCCAAGGGATTGGAGTATCGTTTTGACTTTGGAGGCTCTACAAATGTTGATAATTTTGAAGGTTTTCAGCCTACTTATAAGTGGGGTTCAGCGGTTAGAGAAACCAATATGCTAACAGAGAGAGCAAACAATTGGTATCAGCTTAATGTTAAAAACGTTTTAACTTATAAGGCTGATGTAGGTAATCATCATTTTAATGTCTTAGCAGGTCAAGAGGCAAATGATAATCATTGGTTTGGTAATTCGCAATCTGTTTCTGGGTTATTGAGTAATGATATTCATTCTATTAGTTTAGGGGATCCTGATACAATTACTGCTTCAGAATATAAAGGAAGCTCTGCTTTGTATTCTTTCTTCGGATCTTTTAATTACGACTACGATAATCGATATGGTTTACAGGCAACCATGAGAGCAGATGGAAGTTCGAATTTTGGACCAGGTCAAAAATGGGGTTACTTTCCTTCAGTTTCTGGGTATTGGAAACTTTCAAACGAAAAGTTTATGGAAGGAACTAGAGAATACATTGATAATATTAAGTTTAGAGGTGGATATGGAGAAACTGGAAACCAAAATATTGGCGGCGGCGGTTACATGAGCACTGTTCGTGCAATCAAATCGGCTATGGGTAATTTCTTTACTGTAAATAATATTGCAAATCCAGATTTAACTTGGGAAACTTCTAAACAAACCAACTTAGGTTTAGATTTTACCCTTTTCAAATCAAAACTTCAAGCAACATTTGATGTATACAAAAAAGAGTCTGAAGGATTTTTATTTGTGTTGCCATTGCCATACTACGTTACAGGTACAGATGCCTATCAAGGAGGTTTGGGAGCGCCAAGTGTAAATTTAGGAAGTTTAAGAAATCAAGGTTTTGAGATGACTTTAGATTATAATGAAAAGTTCGGAAAAGATTTTTCTTGGAATTCAAAAGTAATTTTTTCTACCAATAAAAATAAACTGTTAAGCCTGCAAGATAATTTTGATTTGACAAAAGATGTATTGCTTAATGATTATACGACTAAAGCAGTAACCAAAACTGTAGTTGGTCAGCCAGTTGGTCAGTTTTACGGATATCAAGCTGTTGGTATTATCAGAACCAACGAACAGTTGGCAAATGCACCAATTCCTTTTACAGGAAATAAAGCAGTAAAAAGCCAATTGGGAGATGTTGAGTATGTAGATCAAAACAAAGACGGTTTGATTGATGATAAGGACTTAACTTATATTGGTAATCCAGCTCCGAAATTTACTTATGGTTTCAACAATACTTTTAAATATAAAAATATTGATTTAGGAGTCTTTTTGCAAGGATCATATGGTAACAAAGTAATGAACTTAACAAGACGTGCAGGTACTAAAAATCAACGTTTGTATGAAAATCAATTGGCAGAAGCGGCAGATTTTTGGACACCAGAAAATGTTGATGCAAAATATCCAAGACCTGATGGCGGAGACGGACACCCGAATATTGCAATCTCTGATCGTTACGTAGAAGATGGTTCGTATTTAAGAATTCAGCAAGTTACTTTAGGGTATAATATGCCTTCAGATGTGCTCTCAAAAGCGAGCATTAGTAAATTAAGATTTTATTTTGGTATTCAAAATCTTTACACATTTACCAAATATACAGGCTATGATCCTGAAATCGGATCATATAACCAAGATCCATTATTATCTGGAATCGATTCAGGGCGTTACCCAACCAATCGTAGTTTCACTTTTGGAATGAATTTAGAATTTTAATTACTACTCTTATGAAAAAATATATCAATATAAAGACCTTAGTTTTATTCTTAACGCTAGGTTTGGCAACTACTTCTTGTAGCGAAGATTTCTTAGATCGCCCATCTGAAGATAGTTACAGCAGCGACCAGTTTTATAATACTGATGAGCAAGTGGCAAGAACTACATACGGAATGTATGGTGCAATGTGGGCTCCTTATTATACTAAGAACTTTTACGCATTGTCTGAACTGTCATCGGGGAATTGTTTGGCTTATGCCGACGGACCAGAGTTGATTCAGTTTAAATTGACTTCTGATAGTGCAATATTGTTAGATCCGTGGAGAGCTTGTTTTGCAATCATAGCGCAAGCCAATAACTTAATTAACAATATTGAAAAAAATGCCACAGCAGATGTAAATAGAGCTGTAATTAAAAACACGATTGCTGAAGCTCATTTTTTTAGATCAGTCGCTTATTTTTATTTGGTTCGTTTGTATGGGCCAGTGCCTATTATTGAAGATAATTTGGCTTTGGCAAAAGATCCAATGGTGAATACCAATAGAATTGAAGATGTTTATACATTCATTGAAAACGACTTAAAATTTGCGGCAGCAAATCTAAAATCTAAAATTAGATCTAGATCTGCTAGCGGAGAAAATATTTTTGTGTCGCAAGGTTCTGCTGAAGCATTTTTAGCCAAAGTATATTTATATGAGAAGAAATATGCTGATTCTAAGTTAATGGCTGAAAAAGTAATTAACTCAGGTGAATTTGGATTACTGCCAAATTTTGCAGATTTGTTTCTGACAAGTAAAAATAACAACGAAGAATCTATTTATTCTTGGCAATGGTCTGGAGCAATAAATACTTATGGAGGAGGAAATTTCTCTAATATTCAATACGGTCTGGATATTTTGAACGATAATGCTTCATACGGTGCTACTTATGTGCCGAGTAATGATGTTCAAGATGCTTTTGAAATTGGAGATTTAAGAAGAAAAGAATCTTTTATGATTTATGGTGATTCTTATCCTAACCTTAAAGGAGATGGTGTTGTAGGGTTTGTTATGGATAAAACAAAATATCCAGATGCATTAGCCAATACAGGAGCAGCTGTTAAGAAATATGTGGTAGGGCAAGTTACTAGCGAGACAGGTCCAGCTGATGGATGGGGAGGAATGAGTAACTGTAATTACATTATGCGTTATGCAGATCTTTTATTAATACATGCTGAGGCAACTATGGCAGGAGCAGATGAAACTAGTAATGCTGCGGCAAAAGAATCATATAATAAAGTGAGAGCTAGAGCAGGCTTAAGTATTTTAGATAGCAATGTACCTTTAACAAAAACAGCTTTGTTTCATGAGCGTAGAGTTGAATTTGCTTTTGAAGGAGAATTTTGGTTCGATTTAGGAAGATTGCCACGTCAGGAAGCGATCAATATTATTTCTCAGCAAGATAGAGGTTTCGATTCTCAAGGGGTAATACATTATACGCCAACGCCAACTGATTTTATTTATCCAAAACCAGATGTTGAAGTTAGAAAAAATCCAAAATTGAAAGAGGCACCAGTTCCTTACACTTTCAAATAATTTTTTAAAAGTAAATTACTATGAAAAATATAAAAAATAGAATGTTATTGAAGTTGTATTTTTTGGCTTCGATTTCAATTTTCCTATTCGCTTCTTGTTCAAATGATGATTCAACAGGTTCATCTGGAAAACTGGAAGTAACTGGAATTAGTAGGTCTGTTGTTGACGACCCTTTGGTTGATGGAGATAGAAAAGTTGATGTTCCTACAGATGTTATAAATGCAGGAAATTACTATATCATTAGAGGATCTGGTTTTGCGACATTGCAATCCATTTCGTTTAACGGATTAGAGTCTTATTTTAATCCGACATTCGTAACAGACAATGCAATTGTGGTTATGGTAGATTCAAAAACGCCATACTATAATGAAATGGACGAAATGAAGATTGTAACCAATTTAGGCACATTGAATTATAAAGTGGCTATTAGACCTCCAAGTCCTAATATTACTGGGTTTCCTGTTAATCCAAATCCAGGAGATGTCATTACTATTACAGGGGAATATTTCTTGCGTCCTGTGGTTAATTTTGGAGATATCCAAGTTGAACCAATATCTTCTACATTAACAGAGATTAAGGTTAAAGTTCCTGAAGGAAGTTACTTGAAAAATTTATCCGTAACAAATGTATCCGGAACAACAGTGGCTTCAGAAACAATAGGCTCGGGAATTTACGATGATGCTGCCACTAACATTTGGGGTTGGGAAGATCTGTGGGATGATGCCAATGAGCTTAATAAGGCTTATGATAAGGATGTTAAGCAAGGGTTGAAGTGTATTCAATGGAAGTCGGGAGAATGGAATGGTTATGTAATAGGGATCAACAATTGGTCTTATCATGATACAGATAAATTTAAGGCTATACGATTTTGGATTAAAGGTGAAAAAGCAGGGAAAGTAAAGTTTTTTGCTAATGATATTAATGTTGAAGCCAATACTGAAATAATTGAGATCAAAAGTTCATGGACTTATTTTGAAATACCATATACTGCAGTTGGTAGCCCAACGGAAATATCTAATATAGGATTTCAAGAATTTGGAGGATTTGGCGGCAATGTTATCTATTTAGATAATATGGGATTTGTATTGAAATAATAGAGGCAAATCCTAAAAAAAATCAATAGTTATTTGAATCCATAATTAAATACTAAAAGAGAATTTATGAAAAATATATATAATAAAGTAAAACATATTGCTCTAAGTGTCTTCTTGATTGTTGCTGCTTCTTCTTGCGATAACGAGATTGAAGATATTGGAGGAGCACAGCAAAATTACAATACAGCATATGGCTTAATTCAGGCAAATAGTAATTTAGCTACGTTTACAAAAGCAATAAAATTAGCGGGTTTAGAATCGACATTAAATACACCAGATAATTACACGTATTTTGTTCCTAACGATGCCACTTTCGATGCTTATTTGGTAGCCAATGGATATGTAAATGATCTAGGATATCCAGATATAACACTAGTTCCTATAGAAGATTTAAAGCAACTGGTTTTAAGTCATGTTATTAAAGGTGTCAAGAAAAGAGTGGGTAAACTTGAGGGAGTTGAAGCTGATTATTTAGAAACGGGCGATTATGCGACAATGGCAAATGCGGTAAATCCAGATTTGTATTTATTAGGCATTAACGTAACTAACGGTGTTTTAAAGGTTAATGGATCTGATAAAGAAGCACCGGGATTAGATTATTATGGTACAAATGGTTTTGTAAATGTTTTAAGCAATGTTATTGAATTAACTCCACCAGCTCCGGTAATTTCAGGATTATCGCAAGTTTTAGCTTCTGCGGGAGATGTTATTACAATTACGGGACAGAATTTTGTAAAAGTTAAAAGTGTTAAGTTCGGATCTACTCAAGCTGCATTTACAGCGGTTTCTAAAACAGAAATAAAAGCAACAGTTCCAGCAGATTTTGACTCATACGCGCTTATTGTTGTAGAGACTGATTTTGGCGTATCTGCTCCAAGTAGTATAGGTCTTAAATATTTGCTTTATGCAGATGATACATCAAAAATTAGTTACCAGTGGGATTGGGGCGGTAGTTTTGATATGATGAATGCAGAAAATGTAAGTAGAGGTACTCATTCTATTAAGAAAGTTACGGGAGCTTGGTCTGGATTTTATATTGGGTTTAAAGAAACTTTGAATACTGCCGATTATCAGTTCCTTAAAATATCTGTATATGCTACAGAAAGTACTAAAATCTTAGTTAGTATACATAGCAAAGGAAACGAAGATGATAGTTTTGGAACTACTGTTCAGCTGATTGCTGGGCAATGGAATAATATTTCAATTCCGATGTCAGATTTGAAGCTAAATCAGGTTGGCGCTACATTTAATAATATATTTATTAAAGAATATTCAGGGGTATCACTTACGCCTGGAAATACTATCTATTACGATGATATAGGATTTTTATAAAGTTAGTTTGTTATTGAGTTAGTTTAAAAATGTTCCCTGATTTAAATGTTAGGGAACATTTTTTTAAATATTTAAATCGAAAAAAAAATGAAAAAAATTACTTTACTGCTTGCTCTAAGTATTACCAGTTTCAGTTTTGCTCAAGGCAATAAACACAAACAGCAAGCTGGAAAATTTGAAGGATTAGTAATGACGCCTCCAATGGGGTGGAATTCATGGAATACTTTTGCAACGAATATTGATGAAAAACTAGTAAAAGAAACAGCGGACATTATGGTTTCTTCGGGTTTGGCTGCTGCAGGTTATAATTATATAGTCCTAGATGATGGTTGGATGACGCATGAGCGTGACGCAAACGGTGATTTGGTTCCTGATCCAGAAAAATTTCCCAACGGAATGAAAGCGCTTATAGATTATGTGCATAATAAAGGTTTAAAGTTCGGTTTATATAATTGTGCTGGAACAAAAACCTGTGCCGGTTACCCTGGAACAAGAGGTTACGAATATCAAGATGCGAGATTTTATGCAAAACTCGGAATCGATTTTTTAAAATACGATTGGTGCAATACGGAAGGGATCACAGCAAAAGAAGCTTA
>RCUH01000759.1_pt1 | contig 29055 bp, 21 predicted proteins | sample 2166191 | NCBI WGS metagenome assembly RCUH01 (sample SAMN09932848, study PRJNA488358) | compost metagenome | feature: garden; material: soil; isolation source: compost soil in an enriched community after 214 h of incubation | place: Germany: Experimental Botanical Garden Goettingen | collected...
GGCCCACCCCCCACGCGGCAAGCCAGAGCCGACCAACCCGCCGTTGCAATTGCCTTTGCAGTTGCAGTTGCCTTTGCAGTTGCAGTTGCCGTTGCAGTTGCAGTTGCCGTTGCAGTTGCCGTTGCAGTTGCTCTGGATCAAGCCCCCGCCGCAGGCGCAACCACCGCCGTCCCGTTGAGATAATCCAGGCTCACCTGCAGCAGCGCCCGCAAGCCCACATCCAGCGCGCTCTCATCCAGCAGGAACTTCGGCGAATGATTCGCCGGCGCCGTCGCCGGATCGATGCCCTTGCCCGTAGCCCCCACGAAGAAGAACAGCCCCGGCACCTCCTTCGCGTACAACGAAAAATCCTCGGCCCCCATCTGCAGCGGCGGCTCGTACACATTGTCCTTGCCGACCACCGCCTCCAGGCTCGGCAGCATCCGCGCCGTCAGCGCCGGATCGTTCACCGTCGCCGGATTGCCCTCGGCCTCATAGATATCAGTCACCGCCTTGGCCCCGTGCGCCGCGGCCGTGTGCTCGGCCACATTGCGCAGGTCCGCGAAGATCTGCTGCCGCATCCCCTCGTCGAAGGTCCGGATCGTCCCCACCATCTCCACCTCGTCGGGAATGATGTTGTAGCGGATGCCACCCTTGATCGCCCCGAACGTCAGCACCGCCGGCTGCTTGGACAGGTTCGCCCGCCGGCTCACGATCGTCTGCGCCGTTCCCACCAGATCGGCCGTCGCCACGATCGGGTCCACCCCGTTCCACGGTGCCGACCCATGCGTCTGCCGACCGATCACCTTGATCCCGAACCGGTCCGAGGCGGCCATCAACGGCCCCCCGCGCACCGCGATCTGCCCCGCCGGCACGCTGGAAAACACGTGCAGCCCGAATACCGCCTCCGGCTTGAACTCGGCAAACAGCCCTTCCTTGAGCATCAACGCCGCCCCGCCCTCCTCCGGCGGCGGCGCCCCCTCCTCGGAGGGCTGGAAGATCAACATCACCTCGCCCGGCAGGTTGGCCTGCATCTTCACCAGCGCATCGGCCACCCCCAGCAGCGTGGCCGTGTGCGCGTCGTGGCCGCAGGCGTGCATCACCCCCACCGGCTCGCCGCGGTAGGTGCTGGTCGCCTTGGAGGCAAACGGCAGCCCGGTCTGCTCGGTCACCGGCAGCGCGTCCATGTCCGCGCGCAGCGCGATCCGCGGACCCGGCTTGCCGCCCTTGATGATCGCCACCACCCCGTGGTGGGCAATCCCGGTTTTCGGCTTCAGCCCCAGGGCCCGCAACTGCTCGGCCACCTTGGCCGCGGTGCGCTCCTCGCGATTGGACAGCTCCGGGTGCTGGTGGAAGTCGCGCCGCCAGTCGATCACCTTGGCCTTCAGGCGGGTCGCCGCCGCCGTCACTTCGGGGCGTTCGGCAGGGGTGGTCGCGGCGAGCGCGGGGCTGGCCAGCAGCAGGGCGGACAGCAGCAACGAAAGACGGGGCATCGAGGATCTCCACGGGTGTTCAAGGCGGACCAAGCTGAATGTAGGCCATCGGCGCACTTGCTGCTGTAACTTTCTGCCCCTCCGGGCGTTGTCGGAAGGAACCTGCCCGGTCACACCCGGTCTGACCGCCCGTCCCATCCGTCATGCATGAAAGCCCGCACACCACGGGTATGCTTTGCACCAGCCAATCGGGCCCTGCCCTCCGCCAGCCTCAGGAGTTAGTTGAATGTCGCGTTTCTGGAAGATCGTGGTGCTGGTGGTCGCAGTGCTGGTGGTGGGCTTCATCGGTATGCGCATGCTCGGCGGTGGCAAGAAGGGTGAGGCCGGCGCCACCACCGCCAGCGCGGGCAAGGGCGGCAAGGAGGGCCAGGAACGCAACGCCGGGCCGGTCCCGGTGACGGTGGTCGATGCCGCCCGCCAGGACGTGCCGGTCTATGCCAGCGCGCTGGGAACCGTGGCGGCGATGAACACCGTCACCGTCAGCCCCCAGGTCGGCGGCCAGCTGATCAGTATCAACTTCAAGGAAGGCCAGGAAGTCCAGAAGGGCGACCTGCTCGCCCAGATCGACCCGCGCACCCTGCAGGCCAGCTTCGATGAAGCCGCCGCGGCCAAGCGCCAGAACCAGGCCCAGCTGGCCACCGCGCGCTCCAACTACCAGCGCTCCAACTCCCCCGAGTACCGCCAGTACGTGGCCAAGACCGACCTGGACACCCAGCGCAACCAGGTGGCCCAGTTCGAAAGTGCCGTGGCCGCCAACGAAGCCAGCATGCGCGCGGCCCAGGTGCAGCTGCAGTACACCCGCGTCACCGCCCCGATCTCCGGCATCGCCGGCATCCGCGCGGTGGATGCCGGCAACATCGTCAGCGCCGGCACCGCGCTGGTCACCCTGACCCAGATCCACCCGATCCACGTGGTCTTCAACCTGCCCGAGCGCCAGCTGCCGGACGTGCGCAAGGCCCAGCAGGCCGGCCCGGTCAGCATCGCCGCGCTGGACCGCAACGACGCGCACGTGCTCACCGATGGCGGCAGCCTGGACGTGGTGGACAACCAGATCAGCAGCGACAGCGGCACCTTCCGTGCCCGGGCGCTGTTCAACAACAGCGACAACAGCCTGTGGCCGGGCCAGTTCGTCAACGTGCGCATGCAGTTGCGCACGATTGCCGGTGGCGTGGTGATCCCCACCCAGGCGGTGATGCGCGGGCCGGACGGCGAGTACGTCTACATCGTCACCGCCGACAACACCGTGGCCATGCAGACGGTCAAGAGCGGCGTGGAAGTGGGCGACAGCCACGTGCAGATCACCGAAGGCCTCAAGGGTGGCGAGCGCGTGGTCAGCGAAGGCCAGTTCCGGCTCAAGCCCGGCGCCAAGGTGACCGCGCTCAAGCCCGGCGAAACCCCGGCCGCCCCGACCGAGGCCGAACTCAAGGCCGCCGCGCAGCAGCAGGGCGGTGGCGGTGGCCGCCGTGGCGGCGGTCCGCGCTGAGCGCACCTGCCTGATGTTCCCGACGCCGGCCCCGTGGCCGGCGCCTGCCCGCTCCAACGCCGCATGACGTAACAGCAAGGATCCGCCCGTGGGCTTTTCGACGATCTTCATCCGCCGCCCGATCGCCACCTCGCTGTTGATGGCCGGGCTGTTGCTGCTCGGCATCCTCGGCTACCGCCAGCTGCCGGTATCGGCGCTGCCGGAGATCGACGCGCCCAGCCTGGTGGTGACCACCCAGTACCCGGGCGCCAATGCCACCACCATGGCCTCGCTGGTCACCACGCCGCTGGAGCGCCAGTTCGGGCAGATCTCCGGGCTGGAGATCATGACCTCCGATTCCTCTGCCGGTCTGTCCACGATCATCCTGCAGTTCTCGATGGACCGCGATATCGACATCGCCGCCCAGGACGTGCAGGCCGCCATCCGCCAGGCCACGCTGCCGTCCTCGCTGCCCTACCAGCCGGTCTACAACCGGGTGAACCCGGCCGACGCGGCCATCGTCACCCTCAAGCTCACCTCCGACACGCGCCCGCTGCGCGAGGTCAACAACTACGCCGACTCCATCCTGGCCCAGCGCCTGTCGCAGGTGCAGGGCGTGGGCCTGGTCTCCATCGCCGGCAACGTGCGCCCGGCCGTGCGCATCCAGGTCAACCCGGCCCAGCTGTCCAACATGGGCCTGACCCTGGAGGAGCTGCGCAGCGCGCTCACCCAGGCCAACGTCAACGCGCCCAAGGGCTCGCTCAACGGCAAGACCCAGTCCTACTCGATCGGCACCAACGATCAGCTGACCAGTGCCGCCGACTACCGCGACACCATCATCAGCTACAAGAACAGCCGCCCGGTGCGCCTGTCCGACGTGGCCACCGTGGTGGACGGGGTGGAGAACGACCAGCTCGCCGCCTGGGCCGATGGCAAGCCGGCGGTGCTGCTGGAAGTGCGCCGCCAGCCCGGCGCCAACATCGTGCAGACCGTCGAGCGCATCCGCGCCCTGCTGCCACAGCTGCAGAGCGTGCTGCCGGCCGATGTGCACCTGGACATCTTCTCCGACCGCACCGAGACCATCCGCGCGTCGGTGCATGAAGTGCAGTTCACCCTGATCCTCACCATCGGCCTGGTGGTGGCGGTGATCTTCGTGTTCCTGCGCCGCCTGTGGGCCACCATCATTCCCTCGGTGGCGGTGCCGCTGTCGCTGGCCGGCACCTTCGCGGTGATGGCCTTTGCCGGCATGTCGCTGGACAACCTGTCGCTGATGGCGCTGGTGGTGGCCACCGGCTTCGTGGTCGACGATGCGATCGTGATGATCGAGAACATCGTGCGCTACATCGAACAGGGCAAGAGCGGCCCGGAGGCGGCCGAGATCGGCGCACGCCAGATCGGCTTCACCGTGCTCTCGCTGACCATCTCGCTGGTGGCGGTGTTCCTGCCGCTGCTGCTGATGCCCGGGGTCACCGGCCGCCTGTTCCACGAGTTCGCCTGGGTGCTGAGCATCGCGGTCACGCTGTCGATGCTGATCTCGCTGACGCTCACCCCGATGATGTGCGCCTACCTGCTCAAGCCCGATGCGCTGCCCGAGGGCGAAGACGCGCACGAACGCGCGGCCGCGGCGGGCAAGGAGACCCTGTGGACGCGCACCGTGGGCGCCTACGAGCGCAGCCTGGACTGGGTGCTGGACCATCAGCGCATGACCCTGGCTGTGGCCGCCGGCGCCCTGGTGCTCACCGTCGTGCTCTACATCGTGATCCCCAAGGGCCTGTTGCCCGAGCAGGACACCGGGCTGATCACCGGCGTGGTCCAGGCCGACCAGAACATCGCCTTCCCGCAGATGGAACAGCGCACCAAGGCGGTGGCCGAGGCGCTGCGCAAGGACCCGGCGGTGACGGGCGTGTCGGCCTTCATCGGCGCCGGCAGCATGAACCCCACGCTCAACCAGGGCCAGCTGTCGATCGTGCTCAAGGAGCGCGGCGACCGCGACGGCCTGGAGCAGATCCTGCCGCGCCTGCAGCAGGCGGTGGCCGGCATTCCCGGCGTGGCGTTGTACCTCAAGCCGGTGCAGGACGTCACCCTGGATACCCGCGTGGCCGCCACCGAGTACCAGTACTCGCTGTCGGACGTGGACAGCGCGCAGGTCGCGCTGCAGGCCACCCGCCTGACCGAGGCGCTGCGCCAGCGCCCGGAGCTGGCCGACGTGGACAACAACCTGTCCAACCAGGGCCGTGCGCTGGAACTGACCATCGACCGCGACAAGGCCAGCGTGCTGGGCGTGCCGATGCAGACCATCGACGACACCCTGTACGACGCCTTCGGCCAGCGCCAGATCTCCACCATCTTCACCGAGCTCAACCAGTACCGCGTGGTACTGGAGGTGGCACCGGAGTTCCGCACCAGCACCGCGCTGATGAACCAGCTGGCGGTGGCCTCCAACGGCGCCGGCGCGCTCACCGGCAGCAACGCCACCAACTTCGGCCAGGTCACCTCGTCCAACTCCTCCACCGCCACCGGCATCGGCGCGCAGAACACCGGCATCCCGGTCGGTGCGGGCAACATCATCCCGCTGGCCGCGCTGGCCGAGGGCAAGGTCACCAGCACCCCGCTGGTGGTGAGCCACCAGCAGCAGCTGCCGGCGGTGACGGTGTCGTTCAACATCGCCCCGGGCTATTCGCTGTCCGATGCGGTCAAGGCCATCGAAGAGACCAAGGCCAGCCTGGACATGCCCTCGCAGGTGCATGCGCAGTTCATCGGCAAGGCCGCCGAATTCACCGGCAGCCAGACCGACGTGGTGTGGCTGCTGCTGGCCTCGCTGGTGCTGATCTACATCGTGCTCGGCGTGCTGTATGAAAGCTACATCCACCCCTTCACCATCATCTCCACCCTGCCCCCGGCCGGCGTGGGTGCGCTGCTGGCGCTGATGGTGTGCGGGCTGCCGTTGTCGGTGGACGGCATCGTCGGCATCGTGCTGCTGATCGGCATCGTCAAGAAGAACGGCATCATGATGGTCGACTTCGCCATCGAGGCACGCCGCGCCGGTGCCAATGCGCACGATGCGATCCGCCGCGCCTGCCTGCTGCGCTTCCGTCCGATCATGATGACCACCGCCGCGGCCATGCTCGGCGCGCTGCCGCTGGCGCTGGGCACCGGCATCGGCTCGGAGCTGCGCCGCCCGCTGGGCATCGCGATCGTCGGCGGCCTGCTGCTGTCGCAGCTGGTCACCCTGTACACCACACCGGTGATCTACCTGTACATGGAGCGCTTCTCGGAGTGGTCGCGCGAGCGCCGCGAACAGCGCGCGCTGCGCCACGCCCATGCGCAGGAGCGCGCATGAGCCGCGGCCGCCCGTGCACGCTGAAGGCGTCGGCATGAACATTTCCGGCCCCTTCATCCGCCGCCCGATCGGCACCGCGCTGCTGGCCATCGGCCTGTTCGTGGTCGGCCTGTTCTGTTACCTGAAACTGGGCGTGTCGGCGCTGCCGAACATCCAGATCCCGGTGATTTTCGTGCACGCCAGCCAGTCCGGCGCGGACGCCACCACCATGGCCTCCACGGTCACCGCACCGCTGGAGCGCCACCTGGGCCAGCTGCCCGGGGTGGACCAGATGCGTTCGTCCAGCTCCGAGGGCAGCTCGCTGGTGTTCATGATCTTCCAGAGCGGGGTGGACATCGATTCGGCCGCGCTGGACGTGCAGACCGCGATCAACTCGGCCCAGGCCGATCTGCCGTCCGGGCTCGGCTCGCCGATGTTCCAGAAGGCCAATCCGAACGACGACCCGGTGATCGCCATCGCGCTCACCTCGCAGACCCAGTCGGCCGACGAGCTCTACAACGTGGCCGATTCGCTGCTGGCCCAGCGCATCCGCCAGATCAGCGGGGTGTCCTCGGTGGACATCGCCGGTGCCTCCACCCCGGCGGTGCGGGTGGACGTGAACCTGCGCCTGCTCAACGCGCTCAACCTCACCCCCGACGATCTGCGCAACGCCGTCCGCGCGGCCAACGTCACCTCGCCCACCGGCTTCCTCACCGACGGCAACACCACCACCGCGATCATCGCCAACGACTCGGTGGCGCGCGCGGCCGACTTCGCCAACCTGGTCATCAAGACCCAGGACGACGGCCGGGTGATCCGCCTCAAGGACGTGGCCAACGTCTACGACGGCCAGCAGGATGCATACCAGGCCGCGTGGTTCGACCACAAGCCGGCGGTGGTGATGTACGTGTTCACCCGCGCCGGTGCCAACATCGTGGAGACCGTGGACCGGGTCAAGGCACAGATCCCGATGCTGCGCGACTACCTGCAGCCGGGCACCGTGCTCACCCCGTACTTCGACCGCACGCCCACCATCCGCTCCTCGCTGCACGAGGTGCAGATCACCCTGCTGATCAGCCTGGCGATGGTGATCCTGACCATGGCGCTGTTCCTGCGCCGGCTGGCACCGACGCTGATCGCGGCGGTCACCGTGCCGCTGTCGCTGGCCGGCGCGGCGCTGGTGATGTACGTGTTCGGCTTTACCCTGAACAACCTCAGCCTGCTCGCGCTGGTGATCGCGATCGGCTTCGTGGTCGACGATGCGATCGTGGTGATCGAGAACGTCATGCGCCATCTCGATGAAGGCATGCCACGCATGCAGGCCGCGCTCACCGGCGCGCGCGAGATCGGCTTCACCATCGTCTCGATCACCGCCTCGCTGGTGGCCGTGTTCATTCCGCTGCTGTTTGCCAGCGGCATGGTCGGCGCGTTCTTCCGCGAGTTCACCATCACCCTGGTGGCGGCGATCGTGGTCTCGATGATCGTCTCGCTCACGCTCACCCCGGCGCTGTGCAGCCGTTTCCTGAGCGCGCATGCCGAGCCGGAAAAGCCGTCGCGGATCGGCCGCTTCCTGGACGCCACCCACGACCGCATGCTGCGCGTGTACACGGTGTGCCTGGACTTCTCGCTGCGCCACGCCCTGCTGCTCTCGCTCACCCCGATCCTGTTGATCGTGGCCACGGTGATGCTGGCCGGGGCGGTCAAGAAGGGCTCGTTCCCGGCCCAGGACACCGGACTGATCTGGGGCCGTGCCAACTCCAGCGCCACGGTCTCCTTCGAGGACATGGTCAACCGCCAGCGCCGCATCACCGACATGCTGATGGCCGACCCGGCGGTCAAGACCGTCGGCGTGCGCCTGGGCAGCGGCCGCCAGGGCTCCAGCGCACAGTTCAACATCCAGTTGAAGACGCGCAAGGAAGGCCGCCGGGAAACCACCGCGCTGGCGCTGGCGCGGCTGAGCGCCAAGGCCGACCGCTACCCGGACCTGCAGTTGCGCCTGCGCGCGATCCAGGACCTGCCCAGCGATGGCGGCGGCGGCAACAGCCAGGGTGCGCAGTACCGCGTATCGCTGCAGGGCAATGACCTGGCGCAGCTGCAGGAATGGCTGCCCAAGGTGCAGGCTGCATTGAAGAAGAACCCGATGCTGCGCGATGTCGGCACCGACGTGGACACCGCCGGGCTGCGCCAGAACGTGGTGATCGACCGCGCCAAGGCCGCGCGCCTGGGCGTATCGGTGGGTGCGATCGACGGCGCGCTGTACGGCGCATTCGGCCAGCGCCAGATCTCCACCATCTACTCGGACATCAACCAGTACTCGGTCGTGGTCAACGCGCTGCCCGAGCAGACCGCCACCCCGCGCGCACTGGACGAAATCTACGTGCGGGCCGGCAACGGCGAGATGATCCCGCTCACCGCCGTGGCGCAGCAGGTGCCCGGGCTGGCACCGCCGCAGATCACCCACGAGAACCAGTACACCACGATGGACCTGAGCTACAACCTGGCCCCGGGCGTAAGCACCGGCGAGGGCGAGGCGATCATCAAGGCCACCGTGGACGGCCTGCGCCTGCCCGGCGACATCCGCATCAGCGATGGCGGCGGCTTCAACGTGCAGCTCAACCCCAACTCGATGCTGATCCTGGTGCTGGCGGCGATCATCACCGTATACCTGGTGCTGGGCATGCTCTACGAGAGCCTGGTGCACCCGGTAACCATCCTGTCCACCCTACCGGCGGCGGGTGTGGGCGCGCTGCTGGCGTTGTTCGTGACCAATACCGAGCTGTCGGTGATCTCGATGATCGCCCTGGTACTGCTGATCGGCATCGTCAAGAAGAACGCGATCATGATGATCGACTTCGCCGTGGTGGCCCAGCGCGAGCACGGCAAGAGCCCGCGCGATGCGGTGCGCGAGGCCAGCATCGTGCGCTTCCGCCCGATCATGATGACCACCATGGTGGCGATCCTGGCCGCGGTGCCGCTGGCCATCGGCCTGGGCGAAGGCTCCGAGCTGCGCCGCCCGCTGGGCATCGCGATGATCGGCGGCCTGCTGTTCTCGCAGAGCCTGACCCTGCTCAGCACGCCGGCGCTGTATGTGATCTTCTCGTGCCTGCGCGAACGCTGGGTCAACCGCCGCGCGCGCCGCCGCGAGCGGCGTGCATTGAAGCGCAGCGCCCTGGCCCGGTAGGTCGCGCCCGCGCCGGGCCTGCCGCTGTTCCGATGCGTGCCGGGCGTGGCCCGGTACGCATCCGGTTTGACGCCGCGCAACAAAACGCGAACAATTCGCATCCAGCCACGGTCCTGCATCGCCTCCTGCGGTGCGCCCGCTGCCGGTTCCCGGCCAGCCTGCGCGATCCAGCCATCGACCTCCCCCCGCCATCTGCAGATCGCGGACGGCGTTGCGCTGTCCGCCAAGGAATCCATCGATGCTGTCCGCTACCCTGCCCCGCCTGGCCACCCTGGCCGTCGCCCTGTCCCTGGCCTGCGCCGCGCATGCCCAGTCCACCCCCGATGGCAGCGCGCGCGCGCGCTCGGCCACCGAACTGGATGCCATCAAGGTCACCGCCGAACGCACCCACACCGACACCGGTGCGCTGGGTGACCGCGCCGTGCGGGATACCCCGTTCGCCATCGCCGTGGTCGGCCGCGAGGACATCGAGAAGCGCCAGGTGGTTTCGCTCGGCGACGCCTTCCTGACCGATCCTTCGGTGGTGACCCAGGTCAGCGCGTACGCCAGCGGCTGGAGTTCGCCGATCCGCAACCGCGGCATCGACCTCAGCTACGACAGCTACCGCGTCAACGGCCTGCAGGTGTCCTCATGGGGCACCGAGTGGCCGCTGGAAGTGATGGAGCAGGTGGAACTGCTGAAGGGCCCCGGTGGCTTCATGTACGGCTTCGGCCAGCCCGGCGGCATCGTCAACTACGTCACCAAGAAGCCGACCGAGGACACCACGCTGTCGGCGCAACTGGGCTGGCGCGAGGCGGGCATCGTCAGCGGGCAGGTCGATGCGGGCGGACGCTTCGGCAACGAGGACATGTTCGGTTACCGCTTCAATGCCTACCAGGAGAAAGGGGAAACCTTCAACGGCGGCGAGGTGAACCGCAAGGTCGGCGCGCTGTCGCTGGATGCACGCCTGGGCGACCGGCTGACCTGGACCTTCGATGGCGTGTTCCAGTCGCGCGAGCTCGGCAACGAATCGCCGCAGTACTACTTCATCGGCCTGACCCAGCTGCCGCGCCCGCTCGCCGGCGACGTCGACAACAGCATCGATGGCAGCTACTACGACACCCGCTCCAGCCTGCTCTCCACGGCGCTGAACTGGCAGATCAACGACAACTGGAAGGCCAGCGTCAGCTACGGCTTCACCAGCTCCTGGAACGACGTCAACAAGGTCTTCGCCTACATCGACGACGTCAACGGCGATTACAACGTCAACACCTACGAGCTCGGCGGCAAGAGCGAGTGGAAGCTGGCCCAGGCCATCGTGCAGGGCCGCTTCCAGACCGGCCCGCTCTCGCACCAGGTGGTGGCTGGCGTCTCCCACCAGACTGGCCTGGGATGGGACCGCCCGTACGAATGGAACACCATCGGCCGCGGCAACATCTACCAGCGCCCGGTACTGCGCCATGATGCCGTGGGCTCGCGCGTGCTCAGCCGCGGCAGTGAAACCGTGCAGCAGGCCGTGTTCGTCAGCGATACCGTCAGCTTCGCCGAGGGCTGGTCGCTGCTGGCCGGCGCGCGCTACAACGATTTCGAGAACAAGGGCGCTTACCACACCTACCCGGTCACCCCCACCTACGCGCTGATGTACAAGCCGGCCGACGCCGTGACCCTGTACGCCAGTTACGTTGAATCGCTCGAAGCCGGCAGCCGCGTCGGCAGCGACTACATCAACGCCGGTACCGTGCTCGACCCGACCATCAGCAAGCAGTACGAGATCGGCGCCAAGATCGAGTATCCGCGCTGGAACGCCAACGCGGCCGCCTTCCGGCTGGAGCGCGGTGCCAACATCGACCGCCTGACCAGCGCCGGCAAGCTGCTCGTGCAGGACGGCATCACCCTGTACGAAGGCGTCGAAGTCAGCGGCGACGTGCGCCTGACCGATGCCTTCACCCTCGGCGGCGGTGTCACCTGGCTGGACCCCACCTACGACAAGCTCTCCCCCGACAGCGCCGCGCAGCAGGGCAACCGCACCACCGGCGCCGCCCGCTGGCAGGGGGTGCTGCATGCCGACTACAGCATTCCCCAGGTCGACGGCCTGAGCGTGTACGCGCTGGCGCGTTACTACGGCGACGTCTACTACGACGCCGACAACACCCTCAAGCTGCCCGACTACACCCTGGTCAACGCCGGCCTGGGCTACCGCATGCAGCTGGACGGCCACCCGGTCACCTGGCGCGCCGGCGTGGAGAACCTGGCCAACAAAAAATACTGGTCCAACGCCGGCGTCGGCCTGCCGCGCACCTTCGCGGTGAGCGTGCGCTTGGACATGTAATGCGACCGGCCGGTCATCCAACTGCTGGCCGGCTCCTCCACACAGCGCGTAGTGCCGGCCGCCGGCCGGCTCCTCGCACCTCCGTCCGGGCGTGCGGGGAGCCGGCCAGCGGCCGCCACTACCCAGGCACCGCGTCGACGCCGCGTACAGCGCGTCGAGGCTGGATCGCCTTCAGGCTGTCCCCTTCACCCCACACCCGCAATAATGGGCCGCCCCGCACCCCGAGCCCGCATGAGCGCCCGAGAATCCCGCCTGAGCCGCCTGTGGGCGCATGAGAAGGCCAGCTACGGCCTGCGGGTGCTTATCGCGTTGTCAGTGGCCATGGGCGTGTGCTGGCACCTGGACCAGCTGCCCGCACTGCCCGGCGTCTTCCTCGGCATCATCGCCAGCGCCATCGCCGAGACCGACGACAACTGGTGGGGCCGCACCAAATCGGTCGCCCTGTCCCTGCTCTGCTTTGTCATCGCCGCCGCCGCGGTGGTTGAACTGTTCGCCTGGCCGTGGCTGTTCATCGCCGCCCTGGCCCTGTCCACCTTCGGCCTGACCCTGCTCGGCGCGCTCGGCGAACGCTACGCCTCCATCGCCCAGGCCACTGTCACCCTGGCCATCTACACCATGATCGGCCTGGAGCAGCACGGCGCCGCCGACCGCGCCCAGGCCATCAGTGCGGTCAGCCACCTGCTCGCCGGCGCGCTCTGGTACGGCCTGCTCTCCATCCTCTGGACCGCCCTGTTCGCCAACCGCCCGGTGCGCGAGCGCATCGCCCGCCTGTACCTGGAGCTGGGCCGCTACCTGCAGCTCAAGGCCGACCTGTTCGAACCGGTCCGCGATGCCGACGTGCAGAAGCGCCAGCTTGCCCTGGCCGAACAGAACCGCCGCGTGGTCGAGGCGCTGAACATCGCCAAGGTCGCCATCCTTGCCCGCTTCGGCCGCTCCGGCCGGCCCGGCGTGCAGTCGGGCCTGTACCTGCGCCTGTACTACATGGCCCAGGATTTCCACGAGCGCGCCAGCTCCTCGCACTACCCCTATGGCGCGCTCACCGAGGCGTTCTTCCACAGCGACGTGCTGTACCGCTGCCAGCGCCTGCTGGCCCTGCAGGGGGAGGCCTGCGCCAACCTGGGCCTGGCCATCCGCCTGCGCCGCCCGTTCCAGTACGGCGAGCGCACCAAGCAGGCCACCGCCGACCTGACCGACTCGCTCAGCTGGCTGCGTGCCCAGCACAACCCGCAGTGGCAGCGCCTGCTGTCCTCGCTGGACCTGCTGGGCCACAACCTGCAGAGCATCGAACGACGCTTGTCCGAAGCGGAAAAGTCCGACTCCACCCTGGACAACGTCGATACCCGCCTGCGCGACACCAACCCGCACACCCTGCGCGAAATGTTCGTGCGCATCCGCCAGCAGCTCACCCCCGGCTCGGTCCTGTTCCGCCACGGCCTGCGCATGGCGCTGGCCCTGGTGGTCGGCTTTGCCGCCATCCGCCTGTTCAACGCCCAGAACGGCTCCTGGGTGCTGCTGACCATCGTGTTCGTGTGCCGCCCGCACTTCGGCGCCACCCGCCAGCGCCTGGCCCAGCGCATCGCCGGCACCCTGATCGGCCTGGTCCTCACCTGGGCGCTGATGCAGCTGTTCCAGGACCTGCGCATCGAACTGCTGATCGCCCTGCTCTCGGCGCTGCTGTTCTTCTTCACCCGCAGCGACCGCTACCTGGTGGCCTCGGCGGCGATCACGGTGATGGCGCTGACCTGCTTCAACCTGATCGGCGATGGCTTCCTGCTGATCTGGCCGCGCCTGGTCGATACCCTGCTGGGCTGCGCGATCGCCGCCGCCGCCGCGTTCCTGATCCTGCCCGACTGGCAGGGCCGGCGCCTGAACCTGGTGATGGCACGCGTGCTGGCCAACTGCGCGCGCTACCTCGATGCAGTGCTCGGCCAGTACGGCAGCGGCATGCAGGACGACCTGGCCTACCGCATCGCGCGCCGCGACATGCACAACGCCGATGCCGCGCTGTCCACGGCGCTGTCGAACATGCTGCGTGAGCCTGGCCACGTGCGCCGCAACCTGGATGCGGGGTTCCGCTTCCTGGCCTTGTCCAACACCCTGCTCGGCCATCTCTCCGCGCTGGGCGCCCACCGTGCCCAGCTGGACAGCTACGCCGCCGATCCGCAGGCACAGGCCGGCGGTGAACGGGTGGAGCGGGCCATGCAACGTATCGCGGCCGCACTGGAGCAGCGCGAGCCGGTCGACGAGGCCGATAACGACGGCGACCGGGCGCTGGCCGAGCAGCTGGAACAGATCAACGAGGACATGCCGCCCAAGCTGCAGCTCATCCGCACCCAGATGGGGCTGATGCTGCGGCTGCTGCCCAAGCTGCGCGGTGCCGCCAACGAGGCCGCGCGCACCCTGCGCTGAGCAGGCTGAGGCGCACCGTTGCGGCGGCTGCACCGGCGCTGGCGCACGCCCGCCCCGCCCCGGGGCTGGCCCCCGGCTGCACGTGATCCCCACCGCGGGCCGCGCACACTGCCAGGCGCTTCCCCCGCTCAAGGACACCCGCATGCAACTGGATCTCTCTGGCAGGACCGCGCTGGTCACCGCCTCCACCGCCGGCATCGGCCACGGTATCGCCCACGGACTGGCCGCCGCCGGTGCACAGGTGGTGCTCAATGGCCGCAGCCAGGCCTCGGTCGACAAGGCCCTGGCGGCCCTGCGCCAGGCCCTGCCGCAGGCCACGCTGATCGGCGTTGCCGCCGACCTGTCCGACGCCGTCGGCGTGGACACGCTGCTGGCCGCGCTGCCGCCGATCGACATCCTGGTCAACAACGCCGGCATCTTCGGCCCGCAGGACTTCTTCGACACCGATGACGGCACCTGGGAGAGCTACTGGCAGACCAATGTGATGTCCGGCGTGCGCCTGGCGCGCGCCCTGTTGCCGGGCATGGTCGAGCGTGGCTGGGGTCGGGTGCTGTTCCTGTCTTCCGAGTCGGCGCGCAACATTCCCGCCGACATGATCCATTACGGGGTGACCAAGACCGCGCTGCTCGGGCTGTCGCGCGGTCTGGCCAAGCGCGTGGCCGGCAGCGGCGTCACCGTCAATGCCGTGCTGCCCGGCCCGACCCTGTCCGATGGCTTTGCGGCGATGATGGAAGAAGAGCGCGCCCGCACCGGCAAGTCGCTGGAGCAGGTGGGCCGCGAGTTCGTCATGGCCCACCGCCCCAGCTCGGTGATCCAGCGCGCGGCCAGCGTCGAGGAAGTGGCCAACATGGTGGTCTACCTGGCGTCGCCCCAGGCATCGGCCACCTCCGGGGCGGCGCTGCGGGTGGATGGGGGCGTGGTCGACGACATCGTCTGAGCGCCACGGGCAGCGCCCGGCCCGCGGCGCTGCCATCCTGTGCGAACCACGACAGTGCTAGGCTGCGGCGGTTCGCAAGGAGATTCCATGTCCGGCCACAGCCAGTTCGCCCTGCTCAAGCAGCGTCGCTTCCTGCCGTTCTTCATCGTCCAGTCGCTGGGTGCGTTCAACGACAACGTGTACCGCCAGGCCATCATCGGCCTGCTGTTCTACCTGGGCGTCAGCCAGGAGGAGCAGTCGCTGTACACCACGCTGGCACCGGCGATCTTCATCCTGCCCTACTTCCTGTTCTCCGCCCTGGCCGGGCAGATCGCCGAGAAACTGGAGAAATCACGGCTGATCGTGATCACCACCAGCATGGAGATCGCGATCATGTCGCTGGCCGCGGTGGGTTTCCTCACCCAGAGCATGCCGGTACTGCTGGTGGCCCTGTTCTGCACCGGCCTGCAGTCCACCCTGTTCGGCCCGGTCAAGTACTCGGTACTGCCCTCGGTGCTGCGTCCGGAGGAACTGACCGGTGGCAACGGCCTGGTCGAGATGGGCACCTCGATGTCCATCCTCACCGGCATGATCAGCGGCGGGATCATCTTCACCCTGGCCGGCAGCTTTGGCCCGGTGGTCGCGGCCACCGCGGTGATCGCGCTGGCCATCTTCGGCAACATCACCGCGCGGATGATCCCCAAGGTCGATGCCGGCGCCCCGGACCTGAAGATCAACTGGAACCCCATCCCCGAATCGCTGGCCGTGCTGCGCCTGGCCAGGAAGCAGAAGGCGGTGCGCAACGCCATCCTCGGCGTGTCCTGGTTCTGGTTCGTGGGCACCATGCTCACCTCGCAGCTGCCCACCTATGCGGTGGTCAACCTCGGCGGTGAGCCCACCTTGTACATCTTCGCGCTGGCCCTGTTCTCGGTCGGCACCGGCGTGGGCTCGCTGCTCTGCGAGAAACTGTCCGGGCGCACCGTGGAAATCGGCCTGGTGCCGCTGGGCGCCTTCGGCATGACCGCCTTCATGCTCGACCTGTACTTCGCCCGCGCCGGCACCGCCACCGCGGCCGGCCTGGGCGTGAGTGCCTTCGTTGCCCAGCCTGGCAGCGTGCGCATCATCATCGACCTGGTCGGCATCGGCCTGTTCACCGGTTTCTTCGTGGTGCCCTTGTTCGCCCTGATCCAGAGCCGCACGCCCAAGTCGGAGATGTCGCGCGTGTTCGCCGCGCTCAACATCCAGAATTCCGGTTTCATCGTCGCCGCGGCGTTGATCGCGCTGGCCACGCAGAAGTTCCTGCACTGGACCATTCCGCAGCTCTTCCTGGCCCTGGCCATCGCCAATGCCGTGGTGGCGATCTACATTTTCACCATCGTCCCCGAATTCCTGATGCGCTTCCTCAGCTGGGTGATGGTGCGCGGGCTGTACCGGCTGCGCCTGCATGGCATCGAGGACAACGTGCCCGACGACGGCGCCGCACTGATCGTGTGCAACCACGTCAGCTACATGGACGCGCTGATCCTGTCGGCCACGATCCCGCGCCCGGTCCGCTTCGTCATGTACTACAAGATCTTCAACATCCCGGTGATGCGCTGGATCTTCCGGACCGCCAAGGCGATCCCGATCGCCGGCGCGCGCGAAGACCCGGCGCTGATGCAGGCCGCCTTCGACGAGGTCGACAAGGCCCTGGCCGCGGGCGAGCTGGTCTGCATCTTCCCCGAGGGCGCACTCACCCGCGACGGCGAGATGGCCGCCTTCAAGTCCGGGGTGGAGAAGATCCTGGCGCGGCGGCCGGTGCCGGTGGTGCCGATGGCGTTGCGCGGGATGTGGGCCAGCATGTGGAGCCGCCGCGATACCCGGCTGGGCCGCATGCGCGTGCCGCGTCGCTTCCGCGCCCACGTGGACGTGGCCGCCTCGGCCCCCGTGCCCGGGGCCACAGCCACCGCCGAGGCACTGGAGCAGCAGGTGCGGGCGCTGCGCGGGGCCAACGGCTGAACCGCCCGGGGCGGGCATGTAACCGTATACATAGCGGGATTCACATCGGTTAGATTACCGCCCAGCACGCTACATCCACGCAGGCCGGCGTGGACGCCGGGCCTGCGGCCCCGCCGCTGCGTGCGTGCGCTGCACCGATCCACCCCTTTCGCAACCCACCCTAGAAAATGGAGCTTCGCCAATGAATGCCACCGCCCCGCTGCCGCCCGCCTCCGGTACCGTTCCGAACTACCTGGTCTGGTCGATCATCGTCACCGTGCTGGCATTCGTCGTGTGCTGCTTCTCGTGCCTGAGCTTCCCGGCGATCGCCACCGGCATCGTGGCCATCGTGTTCGGCACCAAGGTCAACACGCTGCTCAGGCAGGGTGACCTGGTCGCGGCACAAAATGCCTCCCGGAACGCCAAGATCTGGGCATGGGTCACCAGCGGCATCCTGATCGCCGCCACCCTGGGCTGGCTGGTGATGCTGGCCACCGTCGGCATGGACGGCTACATGGAGCAGCTGCAGCAGTTCCAGCAGCAGATCGAAAGCAGCAACTGATGCAGGCACTGCACGGCAAGCGCTGGCTGTTGGCCACCCTTCCGCCCGCGGCGCTGGTCGCCGGGGCGGGGTTCTGGGCGTTGCGTCATTTCGACCCCAACAGCGCCAACAGCCCGTTCCCGCCGTGCAGCTTCCACGCCATCACCGGCTACTACTGCGTGGGCTGTGGGTTGACGCGTGCACTGCACGCGTTGGCCCATGGCGATGTGCTCACCGCCCTGTCGATGAACCCGTTGGCGATGGTGATGCTGGCCATTGCCCCGCTGGTACTGGGCTGGGCGCTGGGCTGGCGCCCGCACTGGCTGCAGCCGCTGATCCGTCTCCTGATGAAACCGGCGTTCTGGCTCACCCTGCTGCCGCTGTACTGGATCGGGCGCAACCTGCCCTGGGTCCCGTTTACCTGGCTCGCCCCGGGCTGAGGGTGGCCGCCGGGCCGGTGCCGCTCAGGTCACCCAGCCGGCGATCACCAGCAGCGCCAGCGCGGCCATCCACAGCAACAGCATCCGCCACACCAGGCTCATCGCATCGCGCAGTTCCGGCAGGCGCCGCCACACCGGCACCATGCCCGCGTCGCTGTAATCGTGCGCGTCTTCGCGCAGCTCCGCACTCACGCTGGCACGCGCCACCGCGCCCAGGAACACCGACGAGGACGCCCACTGGTTGCCGTGCGCCTGGCGCCAGGCCTTGTAGGCCGTGTCGAAATTGCCCACCAGCGCCATCGACAGCGACATCAGCTGCGCCACCGGCCACTCCAGCCAACCCAGCACCGCGCGCGCGCCCGCCGCGCATTCCACCGGGGCCAGCGACCGCATCGGGCCCACCGCCATGAACGCCAGCAGGCGGTACGCCAGCGCGCCCACCGGGCCCAGCAGCAGGAACCAGAACAGCACCGCGAACCAGCGCCGCAGCGCGTTGAGCACGGTGGCCTCCACCAGCGAGGAGACATCCTCATGCAGGCTGCCACCGGCCGACTGCAACTGTGCGATCGCCACGTGGCGGGTGGGGGCATCATCGGCGTCGATCACCGCCTCCACGTCGCGGTCCAGGTCGCGCGGACCCCAGCAGATCACCAGCGTGGCCACCCCGAGCAGCAGCGACGGCAGGCCGAACAGGCGGCCGTGCAATGCCCATTGCACCAGCAGCAGGCCCAGCACCCACGGCAGCAGCGCCAGCACCCAGCCGTGCCGCCCGCGCCAGAAGCCGCCCTCGGCCGCATGCGCGTCCAACCATTGCAGCCAGCGCCGGAACAGCCCGAAGCGGCGCAGTGCCACCGCCGCGGCAGGGGCGACGTGGCCCAGGGCCAAGGCGACCAGCACGGCGACGAGGGTGGTGAACATGTAAGCCTCCGGCTCGGTGTCTGGCCGCTACTATGCCTTGCGACCCGGCATTTCCCCGGGCCCTCGGTAATCTACGCTGCCGCGTGTTCAGCCAGCGGCAACGCCCGCCTGCGATCAGCCTACCTGCTGGCGATACCAGTGCTCGATCAGGCTGCGCGAGATCGAAATCGGCGGCGACAGGCGGATGCCCTGGCCGTCGTCTTCGACATCCCGGGCCAGTGCGGCCCCCACCTCCTCGGCGGTGAACCAGCGTGCATCTTCCAGCTCGCCGTTCACGGTGGGCACGTCGTCTTCGGCGGTGGCGGCAAAGCCCAGCATCAGCGCGCCGGGGAACGGCCACGGCTGGGTGCCCAGATAGCGGCACTCGCGCACCCGCACCCGGCTTTCCTCGAAGACCTCGCGCACCACGGTCTGCTCCAGCGATTCGCCCGGCTCGACGAACCCGGCCAGCACCGAATAGCGGCGCGGCGCCCAGTTGGCCTGGCGCCCCAGCAGCAGGCGTCCGTTGTTCTCCACCGCCACGATCACCGCCGGGTCCACCCGCGGGTAGTGTTCGGTGCCGCACTGTGCGCAGCGCCCGACGAAGCCACCGCGCGAGAAGGCGATACCGCCGCCGCAGACGCCGCAGAAGCGCGTGCGCGACTGCCAGTAGGACATGCCGCGCGCGTAACAGAAGGCGCTGGCATCGGCGGCCGACCAGGTGCTGGCCGATTCACGCAGGTCCACGCGTTGCGGCGCGGTCACATCGACCGTGCCCGCCTCCACCGAGAACCAGCCGCGCTCACCGCGCAGGCCAAGGAAGATCGCGGTGCCGGGGCCGCCGCCGATCTGCGCGCCACTGAGCGCCAGCGGCTGGCCCTGGTCATCGGCCAGCGCGCGGCCGTCCGCGTCCATGACCAGTACGTGTGCGGCGGGCCACAGCCGCGCCAACGCCTCGGCGTCATCACGCAGCGTATCGGCACGTTCAAGGGGATCGGTGGTGAAGGCGAAACCGGACAGCGGCGAAGAAAATCTGGACATGCGCAAAGCCTGCCCATATTCGACGACAGTGGCAAGCGCCGGTCGGCCCATCGGGCCGCCGACGCGCGCCGATCACATGCTGAAACTGCTGCCGCAGCCGCAGGTGGTCTTGGCGTTCGGGTTGCGGATCACGAACTGCGCACCAGTCAGGCTCTCGGTGTAATCCACTTCGGCGCCCATCAGGTACTGCAGGCTCAACGGATCCACCAGCAGCGTGACCCCGTTGGTGTCCACCGCCAGGTCGTCCTCGGCGCGGTTCTCATCGAACTCGAACCCGTACTGGAACCCCGAGCAGCCACCGCCCTGGATGTAGACGCGCAGCGCAAGCGAAGGACTGGCCTCGTCCTGGATCAGTTCCTTGACCTTGGCCGCAGCGGCCTCGGTGAAGTTCAGGGGACGGTCCAGGGACTGGTAGTTCGGCGCGGCGGCAGGTGCGCCGGGCAGGGAAACAAGCGTGCTCATGTCCCCAGCATGGGGGCGCATGGGCACGCTTTCAAGCGATCGGCCGTTCAGGCCATCGCGTCGGCCAGCTTCTTGCGGGCGTTGCCGTCCTTGCCCTTGTCGGCCGTTTCCTCGGCCGGCGGCGGCAGCGCCATCTGCGCCGCACCGTGGATCAGGCGGCCGGTGAGCTGGGCGCCGGCGTTCATTTCCACCACCTGGTAGTGGATGTTGCCGGTGACCCGCGCGGTGGGGGTCAGCTCGACCTTCTCGCTGGCATGCACATCCCCATCCAGGCGGCCGCTGAGGACCACCACCTGGGCGCGGATCTCGCCCTCGATGCTGCCCTGTTCGGCCAGGGTCAGGGTGGCGTTGGCCGCGCCGTCGGCGGCGATCACCTTGCCCAGGATGGTGCCTTCCACGTACAGGCCCCCGCTGAATTCCACGTCGCCGCGGATCACCACCTGTGCGCCGATCAGCGCGTCCACGACCAGATGACCGTCGCGGTTGGATTTGTTGCTGCCAAACATGGGCTTACTCCCCTTCTTTTGCCGATGGTGCAGCCGGTGCGCCGGCCTGCTTCCAATCAAAAACCTGGGTGGCGCCCCCCGCGCCCGATCCCAGCGTGACCCGCACACGTTGCGGGGTGAAGTCTTTCGGCAGGATGATGCTGCCGGTGAGCTGCTGGAAGTACCGGAAGGAATACTCCTGGCCCGGTACCTTGGTGCGCTGGTGCAGCTCGTCCCAGCTGACCGAGGTCAGCTTGCCACCCTTGACGCCTTCGACGGTGAAACGCATCTGGCCCTGGCTGATGGCACCCCGGTTCAGGTTCTGGGTGAGCACCACCGCGTACTGCCAGGTGCCGCCGGCCTCGGGGGAGAACTCCACCGAATGGGTGTTCAGGCCCTTGCGCTGGCTGGTGGCCCCCACCAGCCGCTCGTAGAAGGCCACGTCGGCGCGCAGCCCGGCGATTTCCTCGTCGCGCTCGCCCAGCGAGGTCTGCACCTCGTTGTTGGCGGCCCGGCTGATGCGATCGGACGCCTGCAGGGTGGCCTGGCGCTGCTGCAGCTCCACCACCTGCTTGTTCAGGGTCTCGGCACGGGCCTGCGCGGCCGCCAGCTGCTGGCCCACGTCGCCCCCCGGGCCTGCGGTCCAGCGACCGATCAGCACCGCCACGATGAGCGTGGCCAGCCACACCCCGCCCAACAGGGCCAGGCGGCGGCGATCCTGCACGGGCGGCGTACCGGGACGGCGGATCTGGATACGTGAAGGTGTCGGGTTGTTCATGGCGGATGTCCACGGCAGCGCGCTTGGCGATACCGGCACGGCCCCTGTCGGAACGAGCGACTGGCTAGTGTAAATCAGGGTTGGCGGATTTCACGCGCCACGGGCGGTGGCCGGCGGTGGCGTTCATTGACGTCATCCCCGATAGTGTGGGCCTGTGCACATTTTGCAGGCGGAGCGCGTGCCATGACCGAAGCCCATCTGTTCGTAATCGGCATCCTGCTGGCCTGGCTGGCCGGTATCCGCGTGTACCTGACCGTGTTCGGCGTGGGCCTGGCCGGGTTGCTGGGCTGGGTCGACCTGCCACCGGCGCTGCAGGCCACCGAGTCATGGTGGGTGCTGGGCACCTCGGCCGCCCTGGCCATCACCGAGTTCTTCGCCGACAAGATCCCCGGCGTCGATTCGGCCTGGGACCTGGTCCAGACCCTGGCCCGGGTCCCGGCGGGCGCCTTCCTCGCCGCTGCCACGCTCTCGCCCAATGGCGAACTGGGCGGGACCGCGCTGGTGGCCGGTGCCGGGGTGGCGCTGGCCAGCCACGGCCTCAAGTCCGGCACCCGGGCCCTGCTCAACACCTCGCCCGAGCCGGCCAGCAACTGGGTTGCCTCGGCGGCCGAGGACACCGTGGTGGTGGGTGGGCTGGCGCTGGCGCTGGCGCACCCGTGGCTGGCGTTGATCGTGGTGGTGGGATGCAGCCTGGCCGGCGCGCTGGTGGTGTGGCTGGTCTGGCGCACGCTGTGGAAAGGCATGCGCTGGCTGCTTGGCCAGGCCGCCGATCGCGATGCGCCGCTGCCGAACCGCGACGTGTTGCCACCGTAAGCAGAGACATGCACGGCATAATTGCGCCGCAGACTGGGAGTACTGATGGCCGTTACCGAAAACGTTGTTGCACCCCCGCGCGTCATCCGCGCTGAAACCCCGCCGGCCGATCACTGGCAGCGCTGGGTCGGCGCGAGCGCGCCGGCCGTGGCGCCCAGCAACGTGGTCCCGCTGACCGCCGCGATCGCCACGGCCACGGCCGCCGTGCCGCCGCCGATGCCGCCGCTGCCGCCGGAACCGATCGAGCGCGACGACGCCGCCCCGCCGCTGGGCCTGGATGCGCCGTACCGCGTGCTGATCGTCGAGGACGATCGCTCCCAGGCACTGTTCGCCCAGAGCGTGCTGCATGGCGCGGGCATGGAAGCGGTGGTGCACAGCGACGCCGAAGGCGTGCAGCAGGCCATCGCCGAGAACCGCCCCGACCTGATCCTGATGGACCTGCACCTGCCCGGCCTGGACGGGATGCGCCTGACCGCACTGATCCGCCAGCAGCCCGGCCAGCAACTGCTGCCGATCGTGTTCCTCAGCGGCGACCCGGACCCGGAGCGCCAGTTCGAAGTACTCGACAGCGGCGCCGACGATTTCCTGAGCAAGCCGATCCGCCCGCGCCACCTGATCGCCGCGGTGTCCAACCGGATCCGCCGCGCCCGCGCCCAGGCCGCCTCGCAGCCCGGCGCGCATGGCGCCCCGGCGATGAACAATCCCGAGACCGGCCTGCCCACCCGCCACCACGTGATGCAGCAGTTGGCCGCCTCGCTGGCGCACCGCGACCAGGGCGGGTTGTTCTTCATCGAAGTGGCCAGTGCACTGGGCCTGCGCGAACGCTATGGCTATGCCGCCTTCGAACGCCTGATGGTGCAGGCCGCCCAGCGCCTGGCCGACAGTGCGCAGCCGCACCTGCTGGCGCGCCTGAACGACAACAGCTTCCTGGTGCTGGCCCGCGGCATCGACGAGGAGAGCCTGGATACGGTCGCGCAGAACCTGCGCGAGCAACTGTCCGCGCGCGCCTTCGTGATCCGCGATGACGAATCGGTGCACCTGCGCGGCGTGGTCGGCCACGCACAGCTCTCGCTGGGCTTCAGCGACGCGGGCGCCGCACTGGAAGCGGTCGAACGCACCACGCTGCAGGCGCGCCTGCTCAGCGCCGGGGTCGCCGCGCACGTACGTCGCGAGGACGTCGCCGCGCAGGAGCACCTGGCCCTGCTCGACGGCCAGCTGGAACTGGCCTACCAACCGATCGTGGCCGTCGCCGGCGGCGACTCGGCGCAGTACCAGGTGCTGCTGCGGCTGCGCCAGGCCGATGGCAGCGTGCTGGCCGCCGGCCAGGTGATCCCGGCCGCCGAGGCAGCCGGCCGCATCGCCGACCTGGACCAGCAGGTGATGGACCACGCGCTGGGCCTGCTGGACCTGTACCGCCACGCCACCCAGCCGCTGAGCCTGTTCGTGTCGCAGTCGCTGCGCACGCTGGCCCGCGATGCCTTCGCCGACTGGCTGCTGGAGTCGCTGGCGCGGCGCCAGATCGCCGGCAGCGCCCTGGTCATCGACGTGCGCCTGCCCGATGCGCTGATCCACACCGTCACCCTGCAGCAGTTCTGCGCGCGCATGAGCGCGGCCGGGGTGCGCTTCTGCCTGAGCCAGTTCGAACCGGGCAGCGAAGCCAACGCGCTGCTCACCCAGCTGCCGCTGAGTTACGTGCGCATGGCCGCACGCTTCTCCAGCAGCCATGCCAACCAGCGCACCCGCGACGAACTGCGTGCGGCGATCGAAAACGCGCACCGTGCCGGGCTGCTGATCATCGGCCAGCAGATCGAGGATCCGCAGGCGGCCGCGGCGATGTGGATGGGGGGCGTGGACTTCATCCAGGGCAACATGGTGCAGTCGGCGGGCAGTGAACTGAACTTCGACTTCCACAACGCGGTGTTGTGATCATGACGACCCACGGACGGGTACCCCGCGCACTCTGGCTGGCGGCCATGGCCGCCGCCGTCGGTGCCACCGCCGCCAGCATGGCTGCCCTCGGCAGCCGCGGCCCGTGGGCGGCGATCGCCGCCGGAGCGGCCGTCGTGGCGGTGGTGGCCAGCCTGGCCTGCGTGCAGCACTGGCGCGACACCCAGCAGCGGCTGCAGCAGTTGCAGCGACGCGGCGATGCGCTGGCCCGTGAGCGCGACCAGCTGCAGCATGCCGTGCAGCAGCAGGATGCGCTGGAACAGGAACTGCTGCAGGCCAAGCAGGCCGCCGAAGCCGCGGCGCTGGCCAAGGGCGAGTTCCTGGCCACCATGAGCCACGAGATCCGCACCCCGCTCAACGGCATCCTGCCGATGCTGGACCTGATCGCCGGTGGCCAGCTCGGCAGCGACCAGCGGCAGATGCTGCAGACGGCCACGGTCAGTTCGCAGCAGTTGCTGCGCATCGTCGATGACATCCTCGATTACTCCCGTCTGGAGGCCAAGGGCCTGGACCTGGAGATCACCACCTTCAACCTGCGCGAGCTGCTCGAGGGCCTGGTCCAGTTGATGCAGCGCAGCGCCGATCCCAAGGCCCTGGTGCTGTCGCTGGAGCTGGACCCGGCGGTGCGCCTGTCGGTGCGCGGTGACCCGGTGCGGCTGCGCCAGGTGCTGGGCAACCTGCTGGTCAACGCGATCAAGTTCACCGAGCGTGGCCAGATCCGCCTGCGCGTGCAGCGCCAGGGCGAAACCAGCGCCCAGCATCAACTGCGCTTCGAAGTGGTCGACAGCGGCATCGGCATCGATGCGGCGCTGCAGTCGCGCCTGTTCCAGTCCTTCAGCCAGGCCGATGCCTCCACCACCCGCATCTACGGCGGCACCGGCCTGGGCCTGGCGATCTGCAAACGCATCATCGACCTGATGCACGGGCGCATCGGGGTCAACTCCACGCCCGGCCACGGCGCCACGTTCTGGTTCGAGATCCCCCTGTTGAAGGTGATCGGCGACCTGCCCGCGGCCGGCAACGGCAGCGCCCGCGCGTTGCTGGTCAGCACCGATGCGGTGCTGGCCGCCCGCCTGGAGCGCGTACTGGACCACCATGACGTGCGCCTGCACGTGGTCGACAGCGCCTCGGCCGCGCTGGACGTGCTGCGCGCGCCGCAGCGGCCGGGCATCGAACCCGCGCTGGCCTGGGTGATCGCCGATACCGACGCGTTGCGCCACGGCGCCACCGCGCTGCACCGCGCAGTCCTGCGCGATGGCCGCGACCCGCTGCCCCGTCTGCTGTGGCTGCAGGGCAAGGAGCCGCTGGCCCCCCTGCTGCTGAGCGACGCATTGCAGCTGCCGCGCGAAGCCGCCGACAGCGACCTGCACGCCCTGCTGCGCCCCAGCGCGCCCCCGGCCCGGCCAGCGCCGCTGTTGGCCGAGGTCGATGCCAGCTCAAGCGCCGCGGCGTCGCCGCAGCTCGGGCTGCGGGTGCTGCTGGTGGAAGACAACAGCGTCAATCTCGCCGTCGCCCAGCGCCTGCTGCAGGTGCTTGGCTGCGAGGTGGTCACCGCCAACGACGGGCAGCAGGCGCTGCACTGCCTGGACCGCCAGCACTTCGATCTGGTGTTGATGGATTGCCAGATGCCGGTGCTCGATGGCTACCAGGCCACCCGGCGCTGGCGCGCCCACGAAGCACAGGCCGGGGCCGAGCGCCTGCCGGTGGTGGCCATGACCGCCAACGCCATGGCCGGCGACCGCGAGCGCTGCCTGCAGGCCGGCATGGACGACTACCTCTCCAAGCCGGTCAACCGCGCCTCCCTGCAGGCCTGCCTGCAGCGTTGGCAGGGCCAGGCGCCGTCGCCCCGCGCGCCGCTGCAGGCACTGCGCGAACCGGAACCGGCGGAGATCGCCTCCAGCCTGGCGGCCCTGGGCCTGGCCGGGTTCACCGACAACGGCGAAGAGCCGCTGCCGGTGCTCGACAGCAGCGTGCTGGATGAACTGCTGGAGGTGATCGGTGCGCAGACCGCGCACATCATCGGCGTGTTCCTGGACGACACCCCGGCGCTGATCCAGCAATTGCAGGATGCCTCGGTGGCCGCCGACCTGGACCAGCTGCGCGCCATCGCGCACAGCCTCAAGTCGGCCAGTGCCAATGTCGGTGCGATCGCCCTGTCGGCAGCCGCGCGCCGGATCGAACATGACGCGCGCGCCGGCACCCTGGAGCGCCCCGCCGTGGCGGTGGCGCTGCTGATCGCCGAGTTCGCGCGCGCGCGGATCGCGCTGGCCGGGTATCAGAACGGCCTGCGCGCCCCGCTGCAGGGCTGAGTCAGTCGTCCAGCTTGGTCAGCAGGTAGTTCGGCTCGCTGATGCGCTCGATCAGCTCAAGCTGGGTTTCCAGCCAGTCGATGTGCTCTTCTTCGGAATCCAGGATCTTCACGAACAGCTGGCGGCTCACGTAGTCGCCCACGGAGTCGGCATACGACACCGCATCGCGCAGGGTGACCACAGCGTCGCGCTCCAGCGCCAGATCGCACTGCAGGATCTCGGTCGGGTTCTCACCGATGCGCAGCTTGCCCAGCGCCTGGAAGTTCGGCAGGCCTTCGAGGAAGAGGATGCGATCGGACAGCATGTCCGCGTGCTTCATCTCTTCGATCGATTCCTTGTACTCGTGGTCGGCCAGTTCCTTCAGGCCCCAGTTCTTCAGCATCTTGGCGTGCAGGAAGTACTGGTTGATCGCGGTCAACTCGTTGTAGAGGACCTTGTTGAGGAATTCGATGACTTTGGCGTCGCCCTTCATGAGCGTGCTCCTGCTGCGTGGAATCGCCGGCACTGTAGCGCGTCGCGCGGTGGCATGAAGGAACGCGAATCGTGCTCAGTTGCGGCCCGCCAGGGACTACCCCGCACGGTCGGCACGGCGGATCGCCGGACCCCTGGCCTGCTCCACGACCCGGCACCCCAGGCGCGCGCCCTGATGCTGAGGGGGCTGCCTAGCGATGAAGAACGTTTCCTGGCAGCACGACGCGCTGCGCGGCCCGGTCAGGCGGCCTTGTCCAGCGGGGCGGGAATGAGCGGCCTGCGTGGTGCGCGGGCCCGGCTCAGGCGGCTTGCAGACCCAGCACCGGCAACGGCAGGTCGTGGGTAGCGCTGAACCTGGCCAGCAGATCGGCCGCCATGTCCAGGCAGGAGCCGCAGGTGGCGCCGCAGCCGGTGCGCATGGTCAGTTCGGACACGCTTGCGACACCGCTCTGGGCGGCTTCGCGGATCTGGTGGTCGGTAACCCCGTTGCAGATGCAGACGTACACGTGCGGACTCGGCAGACAGGCCCGGATCGGCCTGCTGCTATTCCAATCGAAACGAGAATGGTTGTCAATTTCGTATCTGAATCATTCTCGATACGGTTCAGCGATGTCTACCGCCGCCGCCGCGCCCGTGGGTCGCGGCCGCCGGATCAGGGGCCCCCGGGCTCGCCCTTGGCCTTCTTGGGCCAGTAGCCGCGCTTGGGCGGCGGCGTGCTGCGCTTGCGCGGCCGGTCGTGCCCGGCGGTATTGCCGGGCATCCAGGCCTCCTGGGCCGACTTGGGCATCGATTCCACCCCGGTCCCGGCCACGCCCCGCGCCAGCGGTGCCAGGTGGCGCAGCGCGCGGGCATAGACGCCCCGCTTGAACATCACCACGTGTTCGACCGGGTACCAGAAGTCCACCCAGCGCCACTGGTCGAACTCGGGGCTGTCGGTGTGGTCCAGCGTCACATGGGATTCGTCGCCGGCCAGCCGCAGCAGGAACCACACCTGCTTCTGGCCGATGCAGACCTGCTTTTCATTGCGGCGGATGGCCCGTGCCGGCAACCGATAGCGAAGCCAACCCGGCGTGGCACCGAGCACTTCGACGTGCTCAGGCAACAACCCGGTTTCTTCGTGCAACTCGCGATACATGGCTTCGACAGGCGTCTCATCGGTATTCATGCCGCCCTGCGGGAACTGCCAGCCATCCCGGCGCACGCGACGTGCCCAGAACACCTGCCCATCCTCCCGCATCAGCACGATGCCGACGTTCGGTCGATAGCCGTCCGGATCGATCACGATGCGGACTCCTAGAAAAATCTACTGGTCGGGACTGTGACACGCCCACCGTCCAGTCACAAGCGTGATGAAAAAGTGTTGACAGATCCCGGATACATCTCCAGAATTACCGGCTCCCTAGGCTATGTAGCTCAGCCGGTTAGAGCACAGCACTCATAATGCTGGGGTCGGTGGTTCGAGTCCACCCATAGCCACCAAGTTCTGCTTGGTTTTGTAGGGAAAAAGTGCAATACTTGCACGCACATATTGCCCCGTCGCCAAGCGGTAAGGCACCTGACTCTGACTCAGGCATTCGGTGGTTCGAATCCATCCGGGGCAGCCAAACAAACAGAAAAGGCCGATCGAAAGATCGGCCTTTTCTGTTTGTTTGGACGGCGTGCCGGGCGCATGGCGCCCAGCATCCCAACCTTGCTGCGCAAGGTTGGGATGCGCCTCATCCACCTCCACATCCCCGCGCCTGTCGGCGCGCCCCCTTGGACTCCAAGGGGGCTGCCTCAGCTGATGGGGCGCGAGTGGCGTCGGGTGCCCGTGGGGCTGGCGGGCAG
>RCUH01000760.1_pt1 | contig 29029 bp, 24 predicted proteins | sample 2166191 | NCBI WGS metagenome assembly RCUH01 (sample SAMN09932848, study PRJNA488358) | compost metagenome | feature: garden; material: soil; isolation source: compost soil in an enriched community after 214 h of incubation | place: Germany: Experimental Botanical Garden Goettingen | collected...
CGGGTGACGTAGCTGTTTTAACTGCAAGTGCAGGAACAAATTATCAGTGGTATTTTAACGGAACCGTTATTCCAGGTGCAACCGGTCGTACTTATGATGCGAAAGTAGCTGGTAAATATACTGTGGTGGTGACAAACAGCAATGGTTGTTTTAGCCCGGTATCCAATGAAATCACATTAACCGTAAATGCATTGCCTGCTAAACCGGGAATTACAGGTGCTGCGATAATTTGTGAAGGCGATGCGGCAGTTTTAACTTCAGATATAGCCAACGGTTACCAGTGGTATTTTAATGGAACGGCTATTTCAGGTGCAACAGGTAGAACTTATGATGCGAAAGTAGCAGGTAAATATACTGTTGTGGTGACAAACAGCAATGGTTGTTTTAGCCCGGTATCCAATGAAATCACATTAACCGTAAATGCATTGCCTGCTAAACCGGGAATTACAGGTGCTGCGATAATTTGTGAAGGCGATGCGGCAGTTTTAACTTCAGATATAGCCAACGGTTACCAGTGGTATTTTAATGGAACGGCTATTTCAGGTGCAACAGGTAGAACTTATGATGCGAAAGTAGCAGGTAAATATACTGTTGTGGTGACAAACAGCAATGGTTGTTTTAGCCCGGTATCCAATGAAATCACATTAACCGTAAATGCATTGCCTAACGCGCCTGTAGTCACAGGAACTGCGATAATTTGTGAAGGTGATGTGGCAGTATTAACTTCAGCTATAGCAAACGGTTACCAGTGGTATTTTAACGGAACGGCTATTCCAGGTGCAACAGGTCGTACTTATGATGCAAAAGTAGCTGGTAAATATACTGTTGTGGTGACAAACAGCAATGGCTGCATTAGCCCAGTATCCAATGAAATCACATTAACCGTCAATGCAGTACCGCTTAAGCCTGCAATTACCGGAACTGCGATTATTTGTGAAGGCGATGTGGCAGTTTTAACTTCAGATGTAGCTAACGGTTGCCAGTGGTCTTTTAACGGAACAGCCATTCCAGGTGCAACGGGCAGAACTTATGATGCAAAACTAGCGGGCAAGTATACGGTGATTACGACAAATAGTAATGGTTGCTCTAGTCCGGTATCTAATGAAATCACATTAACGGTCAATGCATTGCCGGTTAAGCCAGGAATTACAGGAACTGCTGTTATTTGCGAAGGGGATATGGCGGTTTTAACTTCAGCTATAGCAAACGGTTACCAGTGGTATTTTAACGGGACTGCTATTCCAGGTGCAACAGGAAAAACTTATGATGCAAAACTAGCCGGTAAGTATACGGTGATCACCACAAATAGTAATGGTTGCTTTAGCCCGGTATCCAATGAATTTACGATAACGGTTAATCCGTTACCAGTTAAGCCAGGTGTTACCGGAACTGCTGTCATTTGTGAAGGCGATGTTGCTGTTTTAACTTCAGATGTGGCAACCGGTTGCCAGTGGTATTTTAACGGAACGGTTATTTCAGGTGCAACAGGTGGTACTTATGACGCGAAATTAGCGGGTAAGTATACCGTGATCACTACGAATGCCAATGGTTGCTTTAGCCCGGTATCTAATGAATTTATACTAACAGTAAACTCATTGCCTCCAGTTCCAACAATCATGGTAGATGCAAATAAACTTAATTTCTGCGAGGGTGGTTCGGTAATCTTGACTTCATCATCTGCAACCGGTAACCAATGGTACAAAAACGGTCAGATCATTCCTGGGGCAACCAATAAAACCTATACCGCAACAACTAGTGGAACGTACACAGTTTTGGTAACCAATTCAAATGGATGTAGCAGCACATCAGCATCTCCATCAGTCGAAGTGACTGCTGTTCCTTACCCTGAGGTACCAGAAATTACGCCAGGTGGCAGAACAACATTCTGTGAAGGCAGACAGGTAATACTAACTTCTTCGTCACTAACAGGTAATCAGTGGTACAAAAATGGTGTTCTGATACCAGGAGCAACAAACCAAACATTTAATGTAAACCAGATAGGAGATTATACAGTTAAAGTAACCAATACTACAGGCTGTGCCAGTGGCATTTCTGCTACAACCATTGTTACTGTAAATCAAGTGCCTAAAGGTTATAACGATGTTGTAAACTCGCTTAGCTGCACTCGATCAGCGTTCAGCTATGATCTTCAAAATAATGTAAATAACACGATAAAAGGTGGCAATGCAGTACCTGCAACCTTTACTTGGACCGCAAACTCAACTGTTGTTACAGGTGTAAGCAACGGTTCTGGAAAAACATTAAATGCTGCCCTTATCAATACTTCAACTACTGCTCAAACCATAATTTACACTGTAACACCAAGAGGAGAGACCGGTGGTTGTGCCGGAGATTCCTTTACGATTACTGTTAATGTACCGGTTTGCGTGGATATCGCGATTAGCAAAACAGCTGATAAGAGCTCAGTCTCTGCGGTAGGTGATAAGATAAAATATACCATAACGGTATATAACAACGGCAATGCAAACCACAATCAAGTGGTGCTAAATGATCCTTTACTTGGTGGAATTTTAAGCCAACCAAAAGGTGATAACGGTAATGGAATCCTCGAAAAAAATGAGTCATGGACCTATGATGGGGTATACACAATTAGTCAGAATGACCTCGATGTGGCCGGTTTCCCATTAAATGGTTCAGGTAAAATTGTAAACACCGCGACAGTGCGATCGCTTGAATATACTTCGTCTAAATCAGCTACAGTAGATGTCACTGTTTTAACCAATCCTTTAATAACGTTAGTTAAAACAGGGAGGTTAAACCGTGATTTTAAAACGCTGACCTATACCTTCAGGATAACCAATACAGGTAATGTTACTCTTTCTAATCTTGACTTAATAGACGCTAAAATCCCGGGAACGATTACCCTTAAACAGACTGTCCTTGCTCCGGGTGCTACACTTGTGACAACCGTGGACTATACCATTACCGAGGCGGAAAAAATTGTAGGTACAACGACCAATACGGCCACCGTTAATGGATTTACAAATCAGAGCGTCAAAGTTAGCGATATATCGGGAACTGCAGCCGATAACGATGACCCTACTGTTATAGACATTACACGGAACCCTGTTGCAATTGATGATTTTGCATCTACAAAAGCAGAAGAGCCAGTGGCTGTTCCGATTGTGATGAACGACCGCCCTGCATTCTTCCCTTTAGATGTGGCTACTGTAGATGTAAAAAGCCTGCCTACTAATGGTACCCTTTCTGTTGAGAAAGATGGTAAAGTAACCTATAAGCCAAATAAGGGGTTTTATGGTATAGAAAGGTTTACTTATAAGATTAATGATGCAAACGGACTCCCATCGAACATTGCTGAGGTAAGGATAGATGTCGCACCACCACCTTTGGAGATTCCAAACACATTTACACCAAACGGCGATGGTAAGAACGATACCTTCTTTATTAAAGGCATGGAAAACTATGAAGGTGTGAGCTTTTTTGTTTACAACCGTTGGGGTGATGAGGTATACAGAAACCTCAATTACAAAAATGAGTGGGATGGTAAGGGATTAAATGATGGAACATATTTCTATGTATTAAAAATGAAAAAAGGCAGTTCAGAAGACGTTCGCCGGAGCTGGATATTGCTAAAAAGATAAACAATGATGAAAAGTGTAAAATGTATGTCTGTGCTTGTATTTCTGCTCTGCTCTTTTGCAGGAAGGTTAAGCGCGCAGCAGAATATTCAATTTACCCAGTATATATTTAATAGTTTAAGTGTGAACCCTGCCTATGCAGGATACAAGGAAGAGTGGTTTGCCCAACTGGCGTTGCGTTCGCAGTGGGTAGGCGTAGAAGGAGCACCGCAAACGGGAGCAATGTCCATTGATGGGATTTTAGATCCAAGAGATAGAAAGATGGGCTTGGGTGTTCAAATCACATCTGATAAGATAGGCCCACAATTTACCACCTCTTTAACGGCAAACTATGCCTATCGCTTACAGCTTGACGCGGATGATACTAAAAGGTTGAGCTTTGGAATAGGATTAGGGGTAGTGCAATATAATTTAAATGGGGATATGATACGTACTTCGGAAGGGGGCGATCAGGCCATTGCGATAGGTGACGAAAATAGTATGAAACCCGATGTGAGGTTTGGTGTATTTTACAATTCTGATTTCTGGTATATGGGGCTTTCGATACTGGATGCTTTTTCAGGCTCTGGAGTAACCTCTATAACCAGCTCAGCTTCTTTTAATATTTCGCGTAGCCGACATGCCTACTTCATTACAGGCGGATTGGTTAATGTTTCTCCCGATATGAGGATAAGACCGAGTCTGATGGTTAAAGAGGACTTTAGAGGGCCTACAAGTGTAGATTTAAATGTGATGACCATATTTAATGATAAGCTCTGGCTTGGGGCATCTTACAGAACTGGTTTTGGTTTATGGAAAAAAGACATTAATAAGCTTGATTTGGGTAAACAAAACTCTATTTCTGGAATAGTACAGGTATTTGTAAGCGAGCGATTTCGAATCGGTTATTCTTATGATCATGTAACCAGTCAACTCAATAGCAATCAAAATGGCTCACATGAAATAACTATGGGCCTAACTTTTGGACGAGTGCCAAGATCATTTATTTGTCCAAGAGTTTTTTAATTTAAATATTTCTTTCTCCGGCTTATGGAATGCTGACGATGCTAGCATCAATACTATAAATCAATGGTATAATGTTTAATCTAAATTCTAAAGCAATGTTGGGTTCAAAAATCGACTTATTTGGCAATGAATGGCTTGATGTAGTGTTCGATCAGAAAAACAAAACCTATGGTGCTTACGCATTACGTAGGGAAAGTTCCTCGAATACTTTAAGGGCACTTTTTATAGCGGGGACATTGTTTATCCTGCTGTTTTTATCTCCAAAGATCATTAGCCTGATCAAGGGAAATAACACAATTGAGGATATTCCTGAGAAGATAACCCCTGTTGCATTACAACCACCTCCGCCAGTAAATCCAGAAACCCCGCCGCCAGCAGCCATTGAGCCACCGCCGGCCAAACAAACTCAAATCAAGTTTCCGCCACCGGTTGTTGTGGCAGATAATATGGTAGTTGATGTTGAACCGGTACAGATTAAAGATCTTGCGAATGCAAATCCCGGACAAAAAGATATCATTGGTGTTGAGGATGGGAAGATCGTAATTGAAGGGCCTACAGGTAAAGGACCAGTAGGTGCTGATGTGACTGAGGATAATAAAGTATATGATATATTTGTAGCGCTAGAAGTACAACCTACGTTTCCAGGGGGGATGGATAAGTTTTATAAATATCTTTCAAAAAGTATCAGGTACCCGGCTATGGCACAAGAAAATAATATTCAAGGTAAGGTATTCTTGTCTTTCATCATCGAAAAGAATGGCTCTCTTACAGATATCAAAGTGGAAAGGAAGCTGGGTTATGGTACCGATGAAGAAGCTGTTCGGGTCTTAAATGGCAGTCCAAAATGGATGCCTGGTATTCAGAATGGAAAGGCTGTTCGTGTAAAGTATAACATCCCTATTAGTTTTGCAATGCCTCAATAAGCATAATAAAAATGCCCGCTTTAAGCGGGCATTTTTATTATGCTGATAATTCCATTTTATATTCCTTAACGAAGATTTTATTTAGATGTGCTTCATAGCGTTGCAGGTCATTTGGCACATCTGCATTTTTCTCTACATCATGGAAATGGATGCTCTCCAATGGCTCCATACCAGTAAAAGCATTCATGCGGTGGAAGCCAAACATAGGTCCTTCATCCACACTTTTTTCTTGGAAAAACTCTCCCGGTAGCGTAAAGGCTTCTTTAGGTGCATTCCATGAGGTGGTTAGCATATATTTTTTGCCATGCATCATGCCACCTGTTCCATAATTGATGGTTGGATTGGCCGAAGATCTACCATCACTGTGGTAAATACCATTGTTGTGACCTTCTGTAAACACCACGTCTATATATTTCTTAAATTCATTCGGCAGTTGGAACCACCATACAGGAGTATGGTAAATCACCACATCAGCCCATTTATAATTTTCTACTTCTTGTTTGATATCGTATGGTTGGTTGATGTCGGTTGAACGTACTTCAAAGCCCTCATTATTTTCAAAAAAGCTTATTGTTTTATCTGCTATTGTCTTGTTAAATCTACCACCAGAATGTCCGAAAACCTGGCCGCCATTAATTACAAATATTCTCTTCATTGTTGTATGTTTTAATAACAGTACAAAGGTAATGTGGGTATATGTATAATTATAATAGTTTAATTTATACATTTGTATCATAATTATGATAGTATGGTTAACTTAGAATGGTTCAGGACATTTAAAGCTATTTATGAAACCGGGACACTTACTGGTGCTGCTGAGGCATTGTATATCTCGCAACCGGGAGTGAGTTTACACTTAAGCTCGCTGGAGTCTTATGTTGGTTATAAGCTTTTCGACAGAACATCCAGGAGAATGATCTCGACAGAAAGAGGGAAGGTGCTTTACAATTATATCCTCGAATCTTTAACTAAATTGGAAGAGGCAGAAAGGCATTTCCACAAAAGTGTAGAGAAAGACATCCCAACCATAAGCATCGGGATGTGTTTTGAGACCTTTCAGTTTACTTTAGAATCCTATTTGCCAACGCTTCCTTTTAATGTGATTATCAAGTTTGGAGAGTATCCACAAATGTTGAATGATCTGGATAGCGGTATCCTGGATCTGATCATCACTCCTCAAAAAGGAGATTATAAAGGTTTGTCTTATGAGCCTTTTTTTAAAGAAAAAATTGTACTGGTTTGTGGGGCAAAAACGGTTACTGGAGACTTCGAAAATTTAACTAAAGCCAAAGATATTAATGGGCAGTTGGACTGGTTAAAACAGCAAACCTGGTATGGTACTACTGGGGATATGGAACACCAACGCAGATTTTGGCACAATAACTTTGGTAAACGACCCGACTTTAAACCCAACTATATTGTACCCAATTTGTGTTCTATTTTAAGATGTTTAAGTGCAGGTAATGGCATTGCGGTAATGCCTGATTTCTTGTCTAAACGAGAACTTGATCAGGGAAGTATCAAAGTGCTATGGGAGGGAAATGATCCTATAGAAAATACCTTATACTTTGGTACCCGTAAAAAAACAATTTATGAGGAGCAGATCAAAACCATCAAAGAGATATTTTTGAAAGAAATGGTTTAATGACGCATCATTAAACCATTTTATTAACCGAAGAATAAATAGCAAAGGCCTATTGCGGTGCAAACCCCAACTAAGTCGGCCAGTAGCATCGCGCCAATTGCATAACGTGTATTTTTTATATTTACAGCACCAAAATAAACGGCAACTACATAAAATGTAGTATCAGATGCACCCTGGAATATTCCAGAAAGTCGGCTGGCAAAAGAATCAGGACCATAGGTTTCCATGGTGCTTACCATCATTCCTCTGGCAGCACCACCACTTAGCGGTCTGATTAAAGCTGTTGGTAAACCTTCAACGAATCGCGTATCAGCCCCTAAGGAAGCGAATAGTGCTTTTATACCGCCAATCACCACATCAAAAGTACCACTTGTACGCAATAAGCTTATGGCTACCAGCATTCCAACTAAATAAGGAACAATTCTAATTGCGGTATCAAAGCCATTTTTTGCACCATCAATGAAAGCATCAAATACATCAATTTTTTTGTAAAGTCCACCCAACACAATTACCAAAAAAACGAATAGAATCAAACCGTTGCTCAGCATTCCCGAGAACGATTTAATGCCATCTGCGTTAAGGCGAGTAATATATAAAACCAATAAAACAATGATAAACGAGATGCTTAAAACCCATCCAATGACTACGGGTTGTAAAAGGTTAATCTTTTGTTTGAAGGAAACAATCATCATTGCTGTGATGGTACCGACAAAGGTTACGATCAAACAAGGTATAAATATATCCGTCGGATTTGAGGCGTTTTGCGATGCACGGATGGCAATTACACTTACAGGGATCAGGTTTAATCCTGCCGCGTGAAGGCACAGAAACATAATCTGAGCGTTGGATGCAACATCTTTACTTGGATTTAGTTCCTGCAAACTTTCCATTGCTTTTAATCCGAATGGTGTTGCTGCATTGTCCAATCCTAATAGATTGGCTGAGAAATTCATAATCATGTGCCCCATAGACGGATGTCCTTTGGGGATGTCAGGGAATAATTTTGAAAAGAAGGGACCTACAATCCTCGACAATAAACGTATGCCGCCAGCTCTTTCTGCGATGCTCATCAAGCCCATAAATAGTGCTAAAATCCCGATCAGTTTAAGACAAAGCTCTACTGCAACCCAGCAGGTTTGAATGATACCGTCAAGTTTCAATGGATTGGCAGCATCATCGGCTTTGCCAATAACCATCCAGTTAAAAATATCAGTTTGTCCAAAAAAGAAACATTTTATACTCGCTACAACAATTGCAACGATTATAAAAGCAGACCAGATTCTACTTAATGCCATTAAAGATGATTTAGTTTAGGCCTTAAATTTAAAGTTTTGATTCTAATATCCCTGCTTTAAATTTAAGGTTTTTCATCAGTCAGCTCAAACCCCCAGCTTTTGCCTTTTTCGGTTGCAGGTATGCCGTTTACCATCCATGCCGGAGCTTTTGCGCCTTTTAGGTAATAGTCAAAAAACTGTTGCTCTCTGATTTGGATATCTTTTCTGTTTTGGCGTTGCATTAAATTGTGCGCTTCGTTGTTATAATTTAGTAACCAAACTGGTTTGCCCAACCTTCTTAAACCTGTAAACATTTCAATTCCCTGGTACCAAGGCACAGCTCCATCAGCATCATTAGCCATAATTACTACTGGAGTTTTTACATTTGGCAGCTTAAATAAAGGAGAGTTTTCGATGTATAGATCTGGTTTTTCCCAAAGGGTAGCACCAATCCGACTCTGGGTTCTTTCATATTGAAATTGGCGGTTCATACCGCTTTCCCAACGCATTCCACCATAAGCTGAGGTCATGTTTACTACTGGTGCTCCTGCCCATGCTGCTGCATACATATCTGTTCTGGTAATTAAATGAGCCACTTGGTAGCCGCCCCAACTTTGTCCCTGAATACCTATTTTACTACCATCTACCCATGAGTTTTTCTTTAGCGATTCAACTCCAGAATTGATAAACTCTTCTGCAGATCTACCAGGGTAGCCTGTTTCATAACTAATATCTGGCGCAAATACCAGGTATCCATTACTTACAAAAAAAGGAATGTTTAATCTGGAGGGAGTAGGTGCAGGAGCCTGATAGCCGTACAATCCATCAGATAGCTTTTCGTAGAAATATACGATCATCGAGTATTTTTTTGTCGGATCAAAGTTTTCTGGTTTGTAGAGTATCCCTTCCGAATTAAAGCCTTTAGGTGTTGTCCATTTTACCAGCTCTGCAGTTCCCCAGTTGTAATTCTGTTGTTGCGGGTTGGTGTTACTTAGTTTTATCTGTGTCTTCATATCTGTTGATACGTAAACATTTGGTGAGTTTACATAATTGCCTTTATCAAAAATGAAACGTTCTGCATCTTTAGCTTTAACCAGGTCTGAGTAAGTCATTTTCTCCATTACTACAAGTTCAGGATTCTGGTGGTTACCAATGGACTTTTTGTACCAGCCACGCTCTTTAGTACTATTGTTGAAGGCATTGAGCCAGATGCTTGCTTTTTTATCTAAAAACTTGCTTTCAGGATCTAGCTTTTCATATCTGAAGGTGATTTTATTTTGTCTGCCAAATCCATTGGTAATATTTTGCGGAGCATTTTTGCCATCCGGAGTAAATTCCCAGATGTCGTAACGGTCGTAAATCAATACAGCCTTGTCTTCTTCCGTCCATGCCGCCATCCCATAAGGAGCAGGATCATCTGGTACATCATTTTCCTCATCAACAAATTTTACATTTAGGCCATTGTTTAGATGAGTAACTTTTGCAGTAAGCACATTGTAAGTATACCAATTGGATGTTTTTTTATCGAAATAAAGCACAAACTTGCCAGCAGGGGAAGCCATTGCATATCCGCTTAATCCTTCGATGATTTTCTTTTTAGAACCAGTTTTTGTATCCACCAGGTAATAGTTCTTTAAGGTGCCACCAGTCCATTGCGCTTGTATTCTGCCATCATAATCGGTCGAGGCCAGAACAAAACTGGCATTTCCTTCATTGACTAGTGTTGCATCTGGTAGCTTTATATCTGTCAGCGGAACGATTCTCGGATCGCTGCTAAATACTTCAATGGCGGATAGATATGATTTTTTTAAGTCCTTTTCAAGATTTTTCAGTTGCATCGGCTGCAGGTAGTCATCTTTATAACTCCATACATCTAGTTTTGCATTTTCAAAATCGACTAAAGTTGTGTCCTTTGGGGTTCTTATTGGGGCAATGCCGAAATATAACTTACGGCTATCTTTACTAAATTTTAGACTACCATCACCACTTACAGCCCATTTTACTGGCATTCCCGGAATGGCTTTGTCGACCAATAGTTGAGCTGTATCAAGGGTAGGAGAGTTATAGTAAATCTCAAAATCTTTAATTTCCTTTTTCTCCGGACTATTTTCACCTAAAAATACAAGGTATTCTCCTTCTTCATTGAAAGTGAAACTCTTAAAATTACCCTTTCCTTTTACCAATGTTTTTAATGTTCCTTTTTCTGTATCGAATAGGAACACGCCAGTAGGGGCCAATTTATCCTTTTTTGAACCTGAACAAGCAAAAACCAATTGTTTGCCATTTTTATTAAAGCTGTAGTCGGTTACATATTTGAAAATACGCAAGGTTTGGGTTGTTAGATTTTTAAAAACCAGATCAGTACCTTCTTGTTTGCCTTTAGCATCTGGTTCATCTGCAAAAGCAGTGGCACTATCATCTTTTTTCTCTATTGAGGGGCTTATGCCTGTAGGTTTTGCTTTTTTAGCTGTATCAAGTGGTTTATCTAGTAAATATGCGATCACACTTACCCCATTTTCGGGCATTTTATAGGATTTTACCCTTGGTATTTTAAGAACATCCGATTGATCAAGGTTGACGATAGCTAATGAATCTTTGGTCATTTCATCAGGTTTCTTCTTTTTAATTCTTCCTTCGCGAATATCCTTGTATAAAGGTTTGATGGCAAAGGCAGCATATTTTGAATCTTTACTAAATTGTAAGTTCGTCCCTCTGGCTACATTTAGCTTTGTATTAGTCATTAAATTGTTCAGGTATAGAACACCATCCCCCTCTTGTTTATTTATGATGTAGGCGGCCCACAATCCATTATTTGACAATTGTTTTGTGCCTACTGATTCCCAATTGTTGTAGACTGTATGATCTAAAGGTTTCTTTTGCGCAAAACTTACGCTTGAAAGGAATAGCAGTGAGAGTGGAATTAGTTTTCTTAACATGTTTAATTGAATTAGTCGCCTTTTGGATTGAACCTCTAAATGTTATAATTTTTATACAGATATCCTTATTTGTACGCCAAATTTTACAAAAAAAATGCCCGGATCATATTTAACGACCCGGGCATTTTTGTATAAAATAAGATGATAACTTATTTCTTTTTTTGCTGTGCAGCAGCTTGTTGCTGTTGACGCATGTAATCTTCTAGTTTAGCACTAAATCCTGATTTCTTTTTCTTTTCAGCAGGTTTAGTTTTATTTTCTTGTAATGTTCTATGGATCTTTTCATCATCAACCATCGACTTGATTAAGAATTGCTGAGCAAAAGTCAACATGTTCGCAAGGAAGTAGTAATAGTTTAATCCTGATGGATAGCTATTCAGTACGCCTAAGAAAATGATTGGCATGATGTAACCAATGTATTTCATTTGACCTGAAGCACCAGAAATCTGGTTGTTGAAATAAGTATAGATCAACGTAGAAATCGTCATCAATACGCACATTAAACTTAAGTGATCACCAATAAAAGGAAGGGTGAAGCCAAATTTAATGAAGTCGTCATAAGTTGATAAATCTTTCATCCATAAGAATGATTCGCCCCGCAATTCGAAAAGGTTAGGGAAGAAGAAGAAGAAAGCCATTACAAAAGGCAATTGCAGCAACATTGGTAAACAACCTCCCAATGGATTTACACCCACTTGCTTGTAAAGCTTTAAATATTCTTGTTGTAATAAAGTCGGATTATCTTCGCCAACTTTAGCTTTGATCACATCCATCTCGGGCTTTAAAATTCTCATTTTAGCCATTGAAAGATAAGATTTGTAAGTTAAAGGCGACATCGCTACTTTTAGCATGATCGTTAAAAGCAGAATAATCAATCCGTAGTTCCAGCCAAAGCTTTCTAAAAACTTAAATACAGGCAATACAATGAATCTGTTGATGTATTTAAGTGGCCAATAGCCCATGTCTATTTGCTTTTCAAGCTCATGACCTTGAGCTTTTAAAGTAGAGAACTTGTTGGTTCCGAAATAGAAGTCCATGCTATAGTTCTGTGCTGCCAGTTGGTTAAAAGGCATGATCATGTTTGCACCATACCATTTAATTTTACCAGGCTCAATGCTTACTTTAACTTCAAGATCTCCTTTTTCAAAAGCGTCTTTAGGAATTAAAGCTGCACTGAAAAACTGTTGTTTGAAAGAGAACCATTGAATTTTACCTTCTTTCAGGTCTTCTTTAACATCTTTAGCAACACCAAGGTGATCAGGATTCTTGTCTACATATTTATAATATGGAGCCGAGTGTTCCTGCTCTTTCTTAGCTGATTTTTCTTGCTCAAGTAAAGTAGTTTCCCAGTTTAAAGCAATAGTGTTATTTTGAATAACCTGGTTTAAGCCATTTAAATTGATATTAAAGCCAACCTGATTGCTGTTAGGCTTTAAAACGTACACATATTCAATATATTTATCAGCCGAATAGTTAGCACGCATATTGATGCTTCCTGCATTTTGTGTAGCTGTAAAATATAGGTCGTTTGTACTTACAATTTTACCACCGATGTTCAGGTTCAAGCCAAACTTGTTCTGATCACCATCAAATAAAATAACCGGTTTTCCATTATAGGTTTTTTCGCCTTTAACTTGTACCGATAATATTTTACCACCTTTATTGCTGAAGGTTAATTTTAAATTTTCATTTTCAAGAACACTAGTTTGTACCGTTCCTGTGATATTGCCACCGAAAGGTCCAGTTAGTGCTGCAGAATCTACCACAGGTAATGCCACTATCGGAGCTACTGTGGTTGGAGCAGGTGCAACTCCAGCTTTTTTTAGTGAATCGGCAGTGTGTTTTTCCTGAATTGATTTCATTTCAGCCTCACTAGGCTTAAAGAAATAGAAGGACCCTGCTAAAACGATCATGATCAGGAACAATCCTGTAAACGTATTTCTATCCATTATTGTTAATTAAACGCGTATTATTTTGTTTTTTTCTTCGCAAACTCCATCGCAGCGGCGACAAATTTAACAAAAAGTGGGTGAGGATTAGCAACTGTTGATTTTAATTCAGGGTGAAATTGTCCACCAACAAAGAAAGGATGGTTTTTAAGCTCAACAATTTCAACCAGATTGGTTTCAGGGTTAATACCTGAAGCAATCATTCCTGCTTCTTCATATTGGCTCAGGTAAGCACTATTAAATTCATAACGGTGTCTGTGACGCTCAGTAATGTGTTGTTTTCCATAAGCAGCAAATGCTCTTGTACCTTTTTTTAGGTCACATGGATAAGAACCTAAACGCATGGTACCACCTTTTGCAGTAATGCTTTTCTGGTCTTCCATCATATTGATTACAGGGTGTGCACTTTCTTCATCAATTTCAGTAGTGTTTGCACCTTGAAGTCCTAATACATTGCGACCAAATTCAATTACGGCACATTGCATACCCAGGCAGATACCAAAGAATGGCACATTGTTTTCCCTTACGTATTTAATAGTGTCAATTTTTCCTTCAATACCGCGACTTCCGAAGCCTGGAGCAACCAATATACCATCTAAATGGCTAAGTTTTTCCTTTGCATTGTCCGGATATATTCCTTCTGAGTGGATGTATTCAACTTTTACTTTACATTCATTTCTTGAACCAGCATGAATAAATGATTCAATAATTGACTTGTAAGCGTCTGGTAATTCTACGTATTTACCTACTAAACCAATTTTAACTTCAGATGTTGGGTTTTTCAAACGGCCAAGGAATTCTTTCCATTTTTCCATATCCGGCTCGTTTTTTTGTGGCAACTTCAATTTGCTCAGTACTGTTTTGTCCAATTGCTCTTTCATCATTAACAAAGGAACATCGTAAATGGTAGAAGCATCCAACGATTCGATTACCGCATTTACATTTACGTTGCAGAACAACGCAATTTTTTTGCGGATGTCTAATGAAATAGAACGCTCTGAACGGCAAACCAGGATGTCTGGTTGGATACCGTATTCAAGCAATGTTTTTACAGAGTGTTGAGTAGGCTTTGTTTTTAACTCACCTGCAGCAGCAAGGTAAGGAATCAGGGTTAAGTGGATCACGATTGCATTATGTGCGCCTTCTTCCCATTTGAACTGGCGTACAGCCTCAATGAACGGTAAAGATTCGATGTCACCAACAGTTCCACCAAGCTCTGTGATTACAATATCATATTGTCCACTTTCACCCAACAAACGCATGTTTCTTTTAATCTCATCTGTAATGTGCGGAACTACTTGCACAGTTTTTCCAAGATACTCGCCCTGTCTTTCTTTGTTGATTACATTCTGATAAATACGACCTGTTGTAACGTTATTTGCCTGAGAGGTTGGAACGTTTAAGAAGCGTTCGTAGTGACCAAGATCAAGATCTGTTTCTGCGCCATCTTCGGTAACGTAGCATTCACCATGTTCGTAAGGATTTAATGTTCCTGGATCAATGTTGATGTAAGGGTCGAACTTTTGGATGGTAACACTATAGCCGCGTGCTTGTAGTAATTTGGCTAATGAAGCGGAGATGATGCCCTTACCTAATGAGGAAGTAACACCGCCCGTAACAAAAATATACTTAGTCATGTTTTTGATTTTCTGAAATAAAGCAGCAATTGTATCACTGTTTTATTGTTTTTGTACGGGATACAAAGTTAGCAAATAAAACCAAAGCTGAGCCGCTCTTTTTGTAAAAAAACACTTATATGTGAAAGAAATGGTAAAATCTTAACTCCTAAAAAGTTACAGGGTGAATCCGTACAGCGTTTTCTTTGCTTCTTTCTCTTTTTCTTTTTTATCCTGATCGTAACGGGTATATAATTCGATGAGTTTCATCAAATCCTTATCCGTTTCTATTTTTTTTCCCTTCGTTGGGGGGGTAATTTCTGCTTGCTGATTAACAAAGCCTTCCACCTTTGTTGCAAACCAGGTCGTGTTGTATCGAGGTATAGCCAGTCCCAATATGGTGCCAGGTAAACCGCCAAATCCTTCGGGCCCTCCGCGCAGTAAAATTTCGTCTGTATAAAAGGCCACCACATATACAGTATCATAAATTACACCTATGGCCTTTCTGCACTCGTATCCTGCAATATTTCTTACGTCGTGCATAATCTTCCAGTTTATACGGGGAATGGTGTCTGTAAGCAGATATTCGTCGTCCATTACCGCGCGTTTTATTACCCTTCGGTTTTTACCGTAATCGGTATAGATTTCATTGTTTTGTTTGCCCATTGAAAAGAAGAAAGATCCTATCTGGCTATTTTCGGTTTCTTTTTTGATGGGTCTGTAGACTGATTTTTCCAGATTAAAACAGAATTCCCAGCTGCTGCTGGCATACTTTTGCATTTTCTCTTTGGCTTCTTCCGGAAGACCAGAGTTTTCGAGGCTTCTGATCATGTTTACTTTTTTCTCGAATGTAATTTTGCCATAGGGGATAAAGGTCTCCTGAGCCTTTAAACTCAAAAAGCAGGTACATGCAAGAAATAGAACGATAACCTGTTGCTTCATCAGATCAATTTATTTGTTCGCTGTGTTCTTCATAAAATTACCACTTAAATTCCAGTTTATCCCGATTAATACATAACGTGGGATGTAGCTGAAAGTACTTTCAGTTTTAACGTTACCTCCCACAAATCTATTGTATCCGATTTTTTGGTTCAGGATATCGGTAACAGATAGCTTAATTTCAAGTGATTCGCTCTTAAGTAGTTTTGTAGCTAAATAACTGTCCCATATAGCCGTATTCACATCTTGTATAAATGAGGAATTGGCAGGGCGGAAGGATAGGGAGAATGAGGTATGGAATTCTGATTTAAAAGGCAATTGAATGGTGCCTGAGATTTCGTGATTGTGGGTCACACTTCTACCATCATTAATTTCACCAATAGATGATTTGCCCGTCATTAAGGAAGCTGAGGGGACGTAGTTGAATTCTATTTTAGGTGTATAATAATTAAAGGATGCTTTTAAATTATATTGCATATTTGCCGCTTTATTTTGGGTAGCGTTAATGATGGCTATGGTGTTGGATCTGCTGAAGCCCAGGTCGGCACCAAAACGCATATGTACCTTAGAGAAGCCTTTAGAATAGCTTAAGTTACCATTTAGGGAGTTGTTGCCATCAGCGTTTATAAAACTCGATATTCTCTTGTTGAATTCATCTACCAATTCAGTATTTACAATGGCATTACTGGTGAAACTATAGTTGAAGTTGGCAGAAATGTATTGATCTGATTTGAACTGGAAACTATTATAAGAAATGCCGAAATTATTACTAAAAGAAGGCCTTAATGCTGAATTACCAATAACCTGGAACAATGGGGTATTGATTTGGCGGACCGGTTGCAATTGCTCTATGCTGGGTTGTTGCATATATCCATTGTAATTTACGGACATGCCTGTACTGTTACTAATCTTATAAAAGACGTTGGTTCTAGGCGATAGATTTAAGTAGTTTCTCCTGAAATCTGTGTTTTTATCCAGATCCTTCAATTCAAATTTACTCTGGGTAGCTTCGAGCCCGCCTGATACCGAAAATTTTTCGTTATTGTACTGTAGGATTACTTTGCCCAGATTGGAAAAATTGACGAACTTAAAGTTATTACTTAAGGAGTCTATTTGAAGGGCGTCGCCTTTAATGTTGTCAAAAACCTTTCTATTACTACTTGAAGCTATAGTTTTGAAACTATATCCTGCTTCGAGTATCCATTTCTTAGAAATTGGATTGGTATAATTGATCCTGGTACCCAATGAATTTTGAGATCCTGAATTGTTTTTCCTTAGGTCGGTGTTTTCAATTCTATCAATGAACCCATTGGTTTTGAAATATTTGGTGGTGTTTAGACTATACGATTTACTACTGCTACTTTGGCTTTCTGGCTGTATATCAATAGATAGGGTGCGCCCTTTTTTCTTGAATCTTCTGGACCAGTTAATATTTCCATTATAGATTTCATTCGTACCTCTTCCTGTATTATTTTGCTCATTCTCACTGATGGATAATCCATTATCTCCGCGGGTTGAGTTGGCACTCCTGGAATTGTCATCGTTTCTACGTTTACTCAGTCCAAAAGACACTTTTAAGATAGACAGCGGGTCCATCACATAAGAATACGTTCCCTTTAAAGATTCGCCACCTATTTCGGTATTATTGTCTGTGCTTTCTGAACTATAGAATTTTGGTTGATCTGGAAGTAGTTCTTCTGTATTGGCAGTTGTATGGTTAACGTTATTGTTATTGAAGATTTTAAAGTTGAGTTTCATCCCCATTTTATTGTCCTTAAATTTATCGGCATAATAAGCTCCCAGACTTAAATTATTAGGTAGTCCTCCCGAAGAAGAAGCGTAATCATCATCTTCACTATCAGATATATACATAATGGAACTGCCATCATCTCCAACTTCTATCAGGTCATATTCTTCACCCTTCAGCTTTCGCATCGAATTATTGATCTTCGATTCATTATTTAAGCGGGAATAGGTGCCATAAACAGCTGCTTTAAGCTTGTTTTGGAATACACCGACCATACCACCATAATCTCCAAGTTTAGTTGTACTGGTATTCAGATCAATTGTTGACAAGTAGCCATTTTTGGCATTTTCTTTTAATTTAATGTTGATGGTCTTGTTCTTTATGCCATCATCTATACCGGTCAGGTCCGCATTTTTACTTTTTCTGTCGTATACCTGAATTTCCTCAACTGCATTTGCTTTTAAATATTTTGTAGCGAGCAAGGGATCATCGCCAAAAAACTCATCCCCATCAACCAATACTGTTTTTACCTCTTTGCCTTGTGCTCTTATAGTACCATTTTTATCTACCTCTATTCCCGGTAGTCTTTTTAATAGTTCCTGGACATTGGCATTGGTGCGTACGGCAAAACTATCCGCCTGAAAAACCAGGGTATCACCTTTCATCCTTGTTGCACTTTTTGTAGCTTGTATGATAACTTCATGTAATAGCTTAGATTTCAGTTCCATGTCGATGGTACCTAAATTTAGATTTGAAGTGTCGGATATTCTTAGGTTACGAATATAATCAGCCATTTTAGGATAGGTGATCAGAATCTTATAGTCCCCTTTTTTTAAATTTTCCAATTCAAAATATCCTTGTTGATTTGCCCTGGTTGTTTTTACCAACATAGAATCTGCGCCGATAAGTAGAATGGAACTATGTTCCAGTTTCTTTTTTTCGATAGGATCTATAACTATACCTTTTATTCTTGCCTTTTGCGCTAAAGCTGTAATAATTGGAAATAGAAAGAGAATACTAATGAAAATCTTTTTGAGCATAAATTACTTTGTCGCGAAAAGCAGAATTCTTAAAGCTAAGAACTATTTTTTTTATCGCATTAACTATTCGAAATAATATTCCTTTTTGTCAGTTGAAAATGGATTGAAAAGGCTTTAAATAAAAATAGCCCGAAAATTTCCGGGCTATTTTGTAAAAGTATATTTGGTTAGAATATGCTGGTTGATAAAAAACAAACTACTTATTTGCTCTTTGATTATATAAACATAATATAAAATTTATAAGTATCATAATATTATTTTTATTTTTTTCTTGTTGAGGTATACAAAGTATGGCTTTTTTACGTTAGCACATGCTTCTGGCTATCAATTAGCGCGTTTTTTGGCAATAAAATTAAAATGAAATTATTTACAGCAATTGTAGTAGGGCTTAACCTTTTTCTCTTTTTCAGACCAGGCAATATATACACTTGTCTCTTTTCCAGTACGGTACTTGAAACCGTTTAGTGCAGACTGCTTTAGTTCGTTGTAAAAAGTTTTATCAGGGGTATACTGATCGGGGTTCTCATTTTCTGTAACAGCAGGTTCTAAAAAGTTCTCGTCGTCCAGAAATAACTTATATTCATTCATGATAAAGTCCATCTGACTGCGCTCTTTTTTTAAATCAACGCTAGACTTGTAGTTGTCTATCAAATCCTTGGCTTTAAAGTCTTTATTGTAAATGAGCTTTCCATCGTAGGCAGTTATGCTAAATTGAATGGTCATGTCTTTCACCGCTCCACCATTAAGTGCAACTTTAAAAGTGTCTATCTTCACGGAGTCACTAAATGGTTTTAATATGATATGGTTTTCAGCACTGCCTTTGGTTTTATGGTCCGAAGTACAGGCACTTAAAATGCCGAATACCAGCAAAATTGGGATAAGATATTTTTTCATAACGATAACCAATATAAGTAATAATTGGGTTGATTACCTAATGATCTTATTCAAATCTTCGGGTGTATCTATGGCAATGGTTTCAATTGCTGTGATGCGGGTTTGAATGGTATAGCCATTTTCAATCCAACGTAATTGTTCCAGACTCTCAGCTATTTCGAGCGAAGATGGCTGAAGCTTGGTAATTTCGTGTAGGGTAGTGGTCGTATATCCATAAATGCCGATGTGTTTGTAAAACTGGTGTGCATTTAGCCATTGGTCTTTTTCTGCACTTCTGATATAGGGTATAGTGTGCCTGCTGAAATAAACGGCTTCTTGTTTGCTATTGATTACCACTTTCGGAATGTTGTTGTTAAACAATTCTTCTTCAGTATGGATTTCTTTAATTAGGGTAGCGAGTTGTACATTCTCTTGCTCAAAACAAGAAACAAGTAAATCGATCTGTTTTGGGTTTATAAATGGTTCATCACCCTGTATATTAATTACGGTATCGAAATCAGGGAAATGTTGCGATACTTCGGCACAACGGTCTGTACCACTTTGGTGTGTACTTCCAGTCATCACAAATTCGCCACCGAAATTACTTACTGCTTCAGCGATGCGCTCATCATCTGTGGCTACAACCACTTTGTTTAAGCTTGTCGCTTTTAAGGCTTGTTCATAAACCCGTTGGATCATGCTTTTGCCTTGAATGTCAATTAAAGGCTTGCCCGGAAATCGGGTAGAGGCATAACGGGCAGGAATAATGCCTAGTACTTCCATATTAAAATAATCCGTTGATCTCGGCGTCTATAGTTTGAATGATGGTGCCCAGATCTTCTGGATTATTGGTAAAGTCTAATTTATCCTTATCCAGGATCAACAATTTACCAAGGCTATAGCTTTTAATCCATGCTTCGTATTTCTCATTTAGTTTAGATAAATAATCAATACGAATACTTGTTTCGTATTCGCGGCCGCGACGTTGAATATTATTTACTAAAGTAGGTACGGAAGCACGCAGGTATACCAGTAAGTCTGGTGGTTTAATAAAAGAAGTAACGTTCTCAAATATTGCTTTATAGTTTTGATGATCTCTGGTGGTCATCAATCCCATTTCATGCAAGTTATCTGCAAATATGTATGCATCCTCATAGATTGTTCTATCCTGAATTACATTTCTATTGAAATTCTGGATGTCTACAATTTGCTGAAAACGACTATTGAGGAAATAGATTTGAAGGTTAAAGCTCCAGCGCTTCATGTCACTATAGAAATCTTCCAGGTAAGGATTGTTATCTACAGCCTCATATAGGGCTTCCCATCCATAATTTTTCGCAAGTAAACCTGTTAAAGTCGTTTTGCCTGCGCCAATATTTCCAACTATCGCTATGTGCATATCTTAAATTTGATGAGGAGTAAGGTACTTAATTTACACTAAATGTTAAAATGATTTAAACCCAATAATCTCTCTCACTTCTCTGATGGTTTTTTGTGCACTTTCTCTAGCTTTTAGCGCACCATGCTTGGCTACCTGACGTAAGTAAGAACTGTCTTTAGAAAGTTCTTCGATACGTTCGCGGATAGGTGTGTTGAATACAATCATGTCTTCAGCAAGTTGTTTCTTGAAATCACCATAGCGAATACCCATCTTGTTGTATAGCTCATCGAAATGCGCAATAGTATCAGGCGTAGAAACGATTTTCATCAGGTCAAACAAGTTCTGGATAGCTTCTGGCTTAGGCTGGTTTTCGGCTGTCGGGCCACTATCTGTTACCGCACGCGATACTTTTTTGCGAATTATTTCTGGACTATCTGATAGATAAATACAGTTTCCTTCGCCACTTGATTTACTCATTTTTCCATTGCCATCTAATCCGGGTACTTTAACCAGGTTTTGCGCATAGTTAAATGCAAAAGCTTCAGGAAAATACTCAGTTTTATAAAGTCTGTTAAAACGATTACCGAAGGTGCGTGTAAACTCAAGGTGTTGTTCCTGATCTTTACCTACCGGAACTTTTGTAGCCTTGTGAATTAGAATATCAGCTGCCATTAAAGTTGGATAGGTTAACAAGCCTGCGTTTACATTATCAGGTTGTGACCTTACTTTATCCTTAAATGAAGTACTTCTTTCTAATTCGCCCATATAGGCGTTCATATTTAGATATAAATAAAGTTCGGCTACTTCAGGAACATCCGACTGTACATATATAGTTGTTTCTTCAGGATCTATGCCGCATGCAAGATATTCTACTAAAACGTGTCTTACATAACCATGTAAGTCTTGTGGGGTAGGGTGCGTAGTTAAAGAATGAAGATCGGCAATGAAAAAATAGCAGTTGTAATCGTACTGCATTTTTACAAAGTTGGTTACTGCACCAAAATAATTTCCCAAGTGTAATTTCCCTGTCGGGCGAATACCGCTAACTACCGTTTCTTTCATCTGATTATTAATTGTTAATTTATTGAAGCTATCCCCGCTTTTTATTTTGATCTCAAATTGATGGAAAGATTCAAGAGGCCGAAATTAATAAAAAACCCTAATCCAGCCCGCTTATAATTTTATTTTTTATCTACATGCTAAAAGTTTACACCTTAATTGCAGTTTTTGAGCATATGGGCTATTTTTTAGTATTTTTGAATTCAATGATTAGCATCCTTAAACAAACGCACCGAATCTATTCTGTATTTATTATTGCTATATTTTCGTTGCTTTTTTATCCGTTTTATTATCTGGCGGCCCAAAGTCCGAAGAGTTATGGCCTGTTAAACAGTCTGCGTAAGTTAAAAAGTAGACTCTGCGCCTTCTTTATTGGCTTTGTACCTCGCTTTACCTTCGAAGAGCCCCTGCTGCCAGGTCAAACTTATATTTACTGCTGTAACCATACTTCTAACCATGATATCATGATCCTTTGCATATTGGCGCAAGGTAGATTTCATTTTATGGGCAAGGCCGAGTTATTAAAGAATCCGATGTTGAGGGTCTTTTTTAAAACTATTGATATTCCCGTGGATAGGGATAGTAAGATGTCAGCTTTTAGGGCCTTTAAAAAGGCTGGGCAGAATCTTGAAAATGGAATGAGCCTGATTATTTTTCCGGAAGGGAAGATTTCTGATGAATATTATCCGCCAAGATTGATGCCTTTTAAAAATGGACCGTTTAGATTGGCCATAGAAAAGGGGATACCTATTGTTGCGGTGAGTTTAACGAATGTTTGGAAAAAGATGTGGGACGATGGGTTTAAGTATGGGTCCGAGCCAGGAATTGGCAATATTTATGTTCATAAGCCAGTTTTGACGACCAATTTGACAATAAATGACTCAGATGAGCTAAAAGACCGTATTTTTGATTTGATAAATAGTAAACTTGTTGATAAATGATTATAGATAAGCAGACCATACATAAAGTAGCAGATTTGGCAAGGATTGCGGTAAAGGAGGAAGAAATTGATGCCTTAATACCGGATATGAACAAGATCCTTACTTTTATGGAGAAGTTGAATGAACTGGATACTACGGGTGTAGAGCCTTTGGTATATATGAATTCGGAAGAGAATGTTTGGCGCGAAGATGAAGTAAAACAGGAGATCAGTGTAGGAGAGGGATTAAAAAACGCTGCTGTTCACAACGAAGCGTTTTTTCTTGTTCCGAAGATCATAGAAAAATAAGGTTGCTGTAACATTAGTATGTTCGGTGCCGTCTAACCTCAAAAGAAAAGCAATGGAGAAAGCCTCTAGCACGTCGACAGCGTCGGATAAAGCATTAATACATATTAAAAATATTGCGCGTAAATACGTTATTGGTTCAGAGGTCATTCACGCCTTGAAATCAGTTACGCTTGATATTCATAAAGGAGAATTTGTAGCATTGATGGGCCCTTCTGGTTCTGGTAAATCTACGCTAATGAATATTTTAGGCTGTTTGGATACACCAAGTAAAGGTGATTACATTTTAAATGGAACTAATGTGAGTCAGATGTCGGATAACGAGCTTGCGGAAGTTCGGAACAGTGAGATTGGCTTTGTTTTTCAGACTTTTAACTTGTTGCCTCGTTCTACTTCGTTGGATAATGTGGCTCTGCCATTGATTTATGCAGGAGCCAATAAAAAAGAACGCGAAGAGCGTGCACATAAAGCTTTAGAAAACGTTGGTTTAGGGAATAGGGTAACTCACAAGCCTAACGAGCTTTCGGGTGGACAGCGGCAACGTGTGGCCGTTGCAAGGGCATTGATTAATAATCCTTCTATTATACTCGCGGATGAGCCTACCGGAAATCTGGATACTAAGACTTCCATAGAGATTATGGCGCTCCTTGAAGAGATCCATAGTAAAGGAAATACGATTATTCTGGTTACGCATGAGGAGGATATCGCTCAACATGCGCATCGTATTGTTCGTATGCGTGATGGTTTAATTGAAAAAGACTATCTGAATACAGATATTAAAACGGTGTCGCCGCGATTGACACATCTGAAAGAGAAGGGCGGCGATTTTGAAACCATAAATTAAATATGAAGATATATACCAAAACCGGTGACAAGGGATTAACTTCTTTAATTGGAGGTACCCGAGTACCTAAGTTTCATTTGAGAATCGAATGTTATGGTACCGTAGACGAGTTGAATTCTTACATCGGACTGATCATGTGTCAGGATATAGATGCTCATCATCAAAAGATGTTAAAGGAAATACAGGATCGTCTTTTTACTGTTGGAGCCGCTTTGGCTGCAGATCCAGAAAAATCAAGGATGAAAATTCCTGATCTTCGTGGTATTGATATCAGTTTACTGGAAAGGGAAATGGACGACATGAATGAAGTGTTGCCTGAACTCAAGCATTTCGTTTTACCTGGAGGGAATACGGTTGTATCTTATTGTCATGTAGCGAGATGTGTATGTCGTCGTGCAGAGCGTTTAACGGTACATTTGGCTTCGGAAAGCTTTGTTGACGAAAAAATGACTATTTATTTGAATCGTTTAAGCGATTATTTGTTTGTTTTGGCACGAAAGCTGAATGCAGATGCTAAAACGGAAGAAAACATCTGGATTCCGCGATTATAATTAGTGATTTTCAGGAGTATTAGTGTAAAAATTGATATGATTGAAAATAGTGGAAAAAAAATTTGTTTTGCTCAGGTTTTTTAATATACTTTTGCGAAATAAATTTGAATAACTTAATAGTATAAGAAATATGTATTGGACATTAGAACTCGCATCGCATTTGGAAGACGCTCCATGGCCTGCAACAAAAGATGAATTGATTGATTATGGTATCAGATCAGGTGCCCCTGTAGAGGTGATTGAAAATTTACAAGCTTTGGAAGATGATGGTGAGCCTTATGAAACCATAGAGGAGATTTGGCCAGATTATCCTACTAAAGATGATTTCTTCTTTAACGAGGACGAGTATTAACCTGTAACGAATAGTAGAGGCTCCCCAAAGGGAGCCTTTTTTATTTTAAACAATTTGCAGATTTAAGTGTTCTTGTATTAAAAATAAATATTATGGGAAATTTACTTTATCTTATAGCAGTGGTGCTGGTCATTTTATGGATTATTGGATTCGTCTTTCACGGGTTCGGACCTAATGTTGGTGGTTTGATTCACATTTTGTTGGTTATTGCTGTGGTTGCTATTCTGTTGAAAGTAATAAATAGGGCCGCATAACTAAGGTGTTTTCTTGATCATCCTTCTTAAAATGGAGGCAATCTCCAAGTCCTCTGGGTGGGTGATTTTGATGTTTTCTCTTTCACCCACTATCAGGTTAATTTTATATCCAGCATACTCCGCTACCGAAGCATCATCAGTGAATTCATTTCTAAATGGAGCCTTGTATGCTTTTTTAAGCAGCTCTAAGTCAAATGTTTGTGGTGTTTGTATCAGTGCCAGCTCAGCTCGGCTTAGTGCTTCGCTTTTGCCATTTTCCAGTACTTTTCTAACAGAGTCAGTAGGTGTAATACCAATAATGCAATTGCCTGTCTGTTCGGCGACCTGGTAGGATTTGGTAATTAGCTGAGCTGAAATTAATGGTCTTACTGCATCATGAACAGCAACAATGCCTTTTCCTTTAATGGCTTTCAACCCGTTCTTCACAGAGTGGTATCGTTGTATTCCACCATTAACAACCTGATGGGGGATTGTGAAATTATATTGCAAGCAAAGTTCTTCCCAATATTTGTGCTGGTCTATATTGATCACTAGTAAGATGTGAGGAGCGAGTTCACACGAATGAAATGCGGCTATTGTATGCATAAGCACAGGTTTTTCATCTAGTAACAAAAACTGTTTAGGGATAGTACTTTGCATTCGGTTACCTGATCCACCAGCTACTATTATGGCATAGTATTTCATCTTATTATTGCTTTTAAATAAAAATAGGAGATTTAAAACTTACGTTTTCAAATCTCCCATGTCTATATTTTTAATATTGACTTAGATTAATCTTTAGATGATTAACATTGCATCGCCATAGCTATAGAAGCGATACTTTTCTTTCAAAGCTACTTCGTAAGCATGTCTAACATAATCGTAACCGCCAAAAGCACTTACCATCATCAATAGCGTAGATTCTGGAGTGTGAAAGTTGGTGATCATTGAGTTTGCAATGCTGAACTCATAAGGAGGAAAGATGAACTTGCTGGTCCAGTCGTTCGCAGCTTTAAGTGTTCTTCCTGAAGAAACAGCTGATTCAATAGCGCGCATTGAGGTTGTACCAACAGCACATACTCTTTTTTTACGTTCTAATGCCTTGTTTACAATATCTGCATCTTTCTGCTCAATGATAAATTGCTCAGAGTCCATTTTATGTTTAGTTAGATCTTCTACCTCAACTGATCTGAATGTACCTAATCCAACATGTAAGGTCACTTCTGCAAAGTCGATACCTTTCAGTTCCAAACGTTTCATTAGTTCTCTACTAAAGTGCAAACCAGCGGTTGGAGCAGCAACAGCACCTTCATGTTTAGCGAAAATAGTTTGGTAACGTTCTTTATCCTGAGCGGTAGCTTTACGTTTGATGTATTTAGGTAATGGTGTTTCACCTAAAATTTCGATGTTTTTTCTGAATTCTTCGTCTGTGCCATCAAATAGGAAACGGATGGTACGGCCACGAGAAGTTGTGTTGTCAACTACCTCTGCAACTAAAAGATCATCATCACCGAAATACAATTTATTTCCAACACGGATTTTACGTGCAGGGTCAACTAAAACATCCCATAAACGAAGCTCTTTATTCAGTTCTCTTAACAGAAAAACCTCAATAGTTGCACCGGTTTTCTCTTTGTTTCCGTATAAACGGGCAGGAAAAACTTTAGTATTGTTCAGAATCATAACATCCTGATCATCGAAATAATCTAAAACATCTTTAAATATTTTATGTTCAATTTTACCGCTATCCCTATGTAAAACCATTAAACGGGCTTCATCTCTTTGTTCAGAAGGGTTGTTGGCAACCAATGATTCGGGTAAATTAAACTTAAATTGAGATAACTTCATAGTGTTTTAATGTGATATTTAAGGGCGCAAATTTACAAAATAATATCCTGATTAATGTATAATTCTTTTTGATGCTGTCTAATAACGTTAATATTTTTCATACTTCTCATTTATTTGTCATATGAAAGGCATTTTGATCACCTTAACTTCAGATTTGCTTCAGAATTTAGCGTTAGAATTAATTGTATAAAAAACACCTCACCATTAATGCTTACCGGCACTTACATAGAGGCATCGGGTACAAGAATACCTGTTATTGTCCAGTTAAATATGACTCAGTTGATTAAGCTTGAAGCGCCAAAGATTGAAATTAGCAAGGGTAAGTATGTTGCAAGGGTAACCGTTGAGCTAAATGGATTGGTAAAGGACCTAACTGCTAGTGATTTTGGGCAGACAGCACGTACGGCACCTAACAACACCATTCTAGTTACAAATACGATTAATAGGCCGCTTTTTGAAAAACTTGCATCGAGATTACCGTCAATTTTGAGTTTAAGCATGACTAAACAGTAATAAAATCTCTACATATCTTGTCTGCATCATATTTTTTATAGTTTAGCAGGAATTACTGTAACCTTTTTGGGTAGTTTTGATCTAAACTATAATTATGATTATTTTCAGACTAATAGGAGAAAGTTTTAGGTTCGCAGCTGATGCATTGCGCCAAAACAAACTAAGGACCATGCTTTCCTTACTGGGAATTACTATTGGTATTTTTGCCATTATTTTCGTTTTTACGGCGACCGACACTTTTAGAAGCAAGCTTCAGGAAAGTATAGATAAGTTAGGCTCTAAGACGATTTTTGTTCAAAAGTGGCCTTGGGGTGGCTTTGGAGATTATCCCTGGTGGAAATATGTGAACAGACCAGAACCTTCTTTAAGAGATTATGCCGCGCTGAAGGAACGATTAGAGCATGCGGAAGGGGTTTCTTATGAGATTTATGCGGATAGTAGAACCGTGAAGTATAGAAGCAGTTCGGTTGAAGGGGCTGGACTAAAGGCGGCTTCTCAGGATTTTAATAAAACATGGACCATCGATTTTCAGGAAGGAAGGTATTTTACAGAAAATGAAGGAAAATCAGGTTCGCCTGTGATCATTCTCGGAGCTGATATCGCCGACGGTTTATTTAATGGTGAAACTGCTATCGGAAAGAAGATATTGGTTATGGGGCGTCGCCTGACTGTTGTGGGGGTATTTAAAAAAGAAGGGGAAGATATGTTGGGCATGTCACAGGATAAGAACATTTTGATTCCTTTGAATTTTGCTAAAGGATTGTTTGATGTACAAAGTGATAGATATGATCCTACGATTACTGTAAGAGGAAAGGAACATATTGCTGTCGAGGAAATTGAGAGCGAGATCAGGGGCGCAATGCGGGCGATACATAAAATCAGACCTGGTGCTGAAGATGATTTTGCCTTGAATAAGAGTACTATTGCATCTAATCAGCTAGATCAGATGTTTGGTATTGTAAATATTGCAGGTTGGGTAATTGGCGGTTTTTCTATTCTTGTGGGAGGCTTTGGAATTGCCAATATTATGTTTGTGTCTGTAAAAGAACGTACCAATATCATTGGTATTCAGAAATCGCTGGGTGCTAAGAATTATTTCATATTGCTGCAGTTCTTGTTTGAGGCTGTTGCGCTTTGCTTGCTGGGTGGTGGATTAGGTATCTTATTGGTTTATATCGTCACATTAATTACGGGCGCAATGGGATTTACGATGATCCTGTTCCTGAATAATATTTTGTTAGGGGTAGGAGTTTCGTTTGCGATTGGAACGATATCGGGATTTTGGCCAGCTTATTCGGCATCTAGGTTGGATCCTGTCGAAGCAATCCGCTCGTAATATGGCTGAGTTTATATAAAAAAAGCAGATCATAAATCATGATCTGCTTTTTTTATTAGGTGCGCCCGGCACGGGCGCAAACTCTAGGGTGGAAGTCCCGAACGCACCTTGATAGTGGGA